>Ga0160453_100094_pt1 | contig 94523 bp, 76 predicted proteins | sample HID1971K_E6MG_FD_108228 | JGI IMG/M metagenome (GOLD analysis project Ga0160453, IMG submission 108228) | Enriched millipede-associated microbial communities from UW Madison campus, WI, USA - HID1971K_E6 MG | ecosystem: Host-associated > Arthropoda: Insects > Digestive system > Unclassified ...
TGCTCGAAAGATACAACATCTTCTGTCCAAATGGCAAGTACGTAATGTCCGTAACGAGTTTCTGAAGGGGACGTTCTGACTTGAACTCACGTTTTAGTACATGCTCTGCCACGATAGAAGGTTGTCCTATTGCTTTGCGTTTCTTAGGCTTTACACGGCATTGCAAGCCATATTGCCGCATAATACGTTGTACCACTTTATGATTCACATGAACGGTGCGATTAATTATTGCTGTAATTTTACGATAACCCAATCTAAATTTATGCAGAGTACACCACTGATGAACAAGATCAATCATCTTGTCACTTCGAACCTTAGTCTTAGATTTCTTCCAAGTCACTATTTTTCCAGTTAAAAAAGAAAAAGCCGAGTGAAATCAGGAGGAAATTCCTGAAATCAGTTCGGCCTGTGGTCTCACTTTAATCTAATAGAAGTACTAACCGCGAATCTTCAAATAATGGAATATTCACGTTTTCTAAATTACTGAACGTTTGTCTTGTATGTTACAGGTATTTTCCAATCAACGGTTGAACCTTGTTTTGCACCTAGGAAACTAACGTCAAATTTCCAATTTACATAAGCTGTAGTAGATTCATTTTTAGTCTTAGTAGAATCCCAAGTAGAAACCATAACTCCTAAGTCTAGATAGTGAGCTGCATCATATAAATATCCATCTTTGTCAATTTTATAAGAGAAGCCACTAACATTTCCCACAACATTTTCATACGTATTGTTACTAACCGTTGTGGTAGTAGTATTATAAGTAATACTTGTAAGTACGTCTAATGCCGTTTTTCCTGTAGCATAATAAGGTATACTTTTGGTAAAGAGTCCCGTTATAACTGACCAGTTAACTTTAATCTCACTAGTTGATTTTTTATAAGTTCCTCCTATTAATCTGGAAGTTATTTTAGTATTCTGACCAGCAGCAATAGTTCCAATTGTTTGAGTCCCTACTCCACCTAATTTATAGCGTTGTTCTAGACCTGTTGTTTCAGTTCCATTTACCCTTACGTGTTCAGCCACTGTTAGTCTAGATGTCCAATTTGCAGAACCTGCTTTACCAACATCAACTATATCGCCTTCAACAGAAGGACAGAAATAGAATTCAGCTACATCAATTCCGAATGGAACTTTTGAATAATATAAACTATCACAGGCTCTAAAATAGGAATGAGTTGAATATGTAGTAAAATTCTCGTACGGGATGATCTCCATTGCGGAAGGGTTGAGTATTTGTTCAAACCAATTCCCATCTTTAAGGCTATCAGTATTTGAACCGTCCGTAATTATTTTAGAAGTATCAATTCCTAAAACACTTAATTCTTCTTCATAATACCAGATATCTCCTTTATTATCTTGAAGATATAGCTTGAAATTGGCCTTGTTACGTAAATCTTCAGAAATAAGACTTGTATCTGCTTTATCGTTTGTTTTTACTTTAAAGAGTAAAACGTTAAAGTTACCGTTTATTTCTTTTAGATCCCCAACATAACTGTTAACACCATCAGATTGTTCTCTGCTTGAGTATAAATTCCCATCTAATTGAAGAGGAATTTCAGTATCGTTATATTTTACAGATCCATTAACATTTACATTATCACCATCAAGCGTTAAATTATTTATCAACAGATCAGTGCGATGTACTAACTTTTCTTCAGCAATGTAATCAGTATACTTTTCTGCTCCTGATCCTAGCACTCCTTGAATATTTTCTCTTGATACTGTGTAACCAGGAACAGAAATTGTGGATTGTTCACCATCTCTTTCTACTAAATTCTCTACAGTTGAATAATTCGAAGCACCAGCAACTCCACTAATTGAAATTGCTAGAGTAAAACTAATAAAAAGTGAAGTCAATTTTTTCAATTTCATTTTTTACCCTCCTCTTAAATTTAGATTCATATATTAAACTATCAACTAATTACTTATTTGTCAATAAATCCAAAATATTGTTATTGTTAACATTAGATTATATGATATAATTTATAATACAACATGCGGTTTGATCTATTTTACTTTGTTGGTGAAAATCTGTTAATTTATAAGATTATTGATTATGTATATTTCCAAAGGTTCTCATTTTCAGTAAAATAGTAATAAACACATAGTAAGGGGGTATATTATTTTTAATTTCAACATAGGGTAATAAAAGTATAGATATATATTCAATTCTTTAAATTAAATGATTAGCTAATACTAAGTAACAATATTTGAGAATTTGGAGGTGTCGAACAAATGGTCTTAAAATATCGAAAAATTATTGCATTTTTATTAATAATTTGTCTTGTAGCCTCTCTAATTTTAAATGGATATTTATATAATTCATCTAGCAACGAAAAATTAGAACAGTTCTCGCTTCAACAATACAATAAAGTACTATCCGACTATGAACAATCTATTCTTTCTGCCTCACAATTTATCTTAACTCAACTAGATTCTTATATTGAAAAGAGTAAGATTAGCAGAAAAGATCTATTGTATTTATATATGAATTATGAGTCTTTGAATACAAATCAAATTCAATATGCAAACTATGTACAAACTTATAACTCTCCTGATGGAAAAAATGCTATCAAACAAGAAATAGGAAATGAATCCATTACCCTTAATTATGTTCCTGGTTTTATCTACTTCAATTCAAGTATTGCTTTATGTAAGGAATTACTTTTCCAAGCTACTGATGATAATGAAATCATGGTAACTCCTGATTTGGAAGAACGATTACAACTAGCGTTCGAAATAATTAAAATAAACACATCAATATATGAAAAGTATATTAATAATGATATCGACCTATTGTCAAACCAATCCATATTGACTCGTTTAAAATTACAAAATGATTTGATTACTTCCTCCACTAAACTAGCGGATCTTGATTTAGAATTATCTAAACTTGAAAAATAATAGTGATATCATTCTTATTCTTCCGATGTAAGAATTCAGTATAAAGTATTTTAATTCGACCTATTTCGAGATACTAACCTTTTTGGAACTATTCCACCCTTTAGCTTAACGCCCAGCAGTACATATGTACCAAATATATTATTTTATAATATGATAAAGGAGCTGCCGTGGCAGCTCCTTTATCGTTGTATATAGTCCTTCTCCCCAGTGATGGTTTAGCAAATCTCCTTCAAGTTTTAACGGACGTTGAATCTACATCTAAACAACGCCCTTTACAGCTTCAGTTAACCGCATTACCAAAAGAGGATCTAGCAGCTTAAGACATGCATTGTATATGGCTGTAAGGTGTGGGATACGTGATGCTCGTAAAAAGAAAACGACAGAAGAAATTATCCCGCGTAATAAAAGATTAAGAGAGTTTTACGATAAAAAACGAAATGAAGGAAAACCTTTTAGAGTAGCAATTATCGCTTGTGTTAACAAACTCTTTTAACATTATCTAATATTAGAATTAGACTAGTTGGCAAAGGTATCGTATTATTTTTTGCTCAGATAGATAAACTGGGGCTCTCTTCTTTTCAAGTATCAATCTCTTTGTCCCTGTAGCTGGATTTTTTTTGATTATTTCAAACATTACCAAAATATCAAAGAATTTAAAGATAGCGGTTAGTGCACGGTTACGTGTTACACTAGAGGCTGGTATGTTGAATATATATTTTTCTATATCATTCTTATTCACCTTTGAGATTGATTTGCCATGCAGGTAATCAAGTAATTTATTTATTTCGTAGTTATAAGCCTTTATTGTACCGTTTGTATAAGAAGCTTTATTCATATATATGTTAAATATAGTGGTTTCCTTTATAATTATCTATAAACTCGATCATAAATTCTCCTATTTATTCAATAAGTCTTTTTTCTAAAAAATTAAGTAGCTGATTTCTCCCTAAACATAGATAAAAGGACATCGAAATATTTCAATGTCCTTTACTGTATACGAATCAATTCTTAGATGTTTGTATATTTATTCTTGTTTATGAATAAATATATCATAGGTGCTAAAATAAATAAACGCTTTTCTCACCGTAAATGAGATATCACACCACCACACAAATATTCATTCATTGTATGAAAAAATCACCCACATCTACTATAACCACAAGAGTTACACTGCTTACATCCCTCAATATTGATCAGCCTTGCTGACCCACAAGACGGACAAAGATCAAACCCTTCATGTTCCCCCTGCTGATGCACCGTACTTGTTGCAGCATGCGGTACGAGATCCTCACTCAGAAACTCCCCTGCAAGCTCCATTTGTTCATATTCCGGCTCAACAACTTTTGCTTGTAAATGCATTTCTAATGCCTTCGCTACAGCATCAGCAATCGATTCTACTCGATTGTTACCGAAACCTATCGCTCCAGTGCCACCAATACCTTTCAAATGCTTAATAAGTAACGCAACTTTATTGCCATGATCACCATAACGTAAGAATAATGAGCAAACTCGGCCAAGTGCTTCTGCCATCGCAAATACATCTGACCCAGCTTTACCAACGATCAAGAAGATTTCAGAAGGAACATCATCAAGATCATTTATAGTAATGTACGCCATACCAAGTGGTGTATTCATGCGATACGTTGCCCCTTGTAATACTTGCGGACGACGTTTATATTGACGATCTTCATTATTAGTAGTAACTACTTTACCACTTGCTCCAATTGGTCCATCAGAAAGACTCGTTGTAGAAGCTGATTGATGAACTGGGCTATTGATAACTTCTTTCTCAGACTCTACTGTAACAACCTTTTCTTTCCTCGCTTCATCCTTGCTTGGTGAGGTAGATAACACTTGAACGTCACGACTACCATCACGGTAGATTGTTACCCCTTTGCAACCTAGTTCATACGCTAACTCATACAATTTTTCCGTTTCTTCAACTGTAAAGTCATTAGGACAGTTAGCAGTTTTAGATATCGAACTATCCACCCATCGTTGAATGGCTGCTTGAACTCGAATATGATCCTCCGCCGTAAGTGTCATTGCTGTTACGAAGTAATCAGGTAATTGCTCATTTGGATGAGCATCGATCCATTGTTGTGCAATGGGTACATACTGCACATCGAATCCTAGTCGACTTTGACGGTAATACTCGAATGCAAAATAAGGCTCTATTCCGGTAGAAGTTCCTACCATTGTACCTGTACTTCCTGTTGGTGCTTGCGTAATTACCGTTACATTACGCATACCTGTAGCTTCTATCGCTGCTTGAACTTCAGGGAATTCAGCTATTATATTTTTCATAAATCCGCTTTGCAAATACAACTCACGATCAAATGCTGTAAAGCTACCTTTATCTGCAGCAATTTCGGCTGAAGCCAGATATGCTTCCTTTGCCAAAAAACCATATAATTTATCAAGGAAAACTAAAGATTCAGGTGACCCATAACGAACTTTAAGCTTAATCATCAATTCCGCTAGCCCCATTGATCCAAGCCCGATACGACGTTCTTTCTTCTGATTCAGCTCATTTTCAGGGAAGTGATATGGTGTTTTATCAATCACATTATCAAGGAATCGTACAGACCAATTCGTCACTTTCGCAAGTTCATCCCATGCAACATCATCATTTTCTTCATCATAGAACTTGGACAGATTAATTGCAGATAAGTTACATACACCCCATGCAGGTAATCCCTGTTCACCGCAGTTATGGACAACTAATCCATTGGCGATTAAAGAGTTTGTTACTGGCTCATTCACATCATATACTTGTACAGTCTCCCCTTCAGTAATTGAGGTCACTTTGGAGACGAATTTTTCATTTTTTCTAGATTTTCTTGCAATCGACTCAAGTGCATTTTGCTTTCTTGTTATAAGCTTAAATCCAATCTCTTCTTTGAATACAACAATATTATTGCCCGACAAGATCAACTCGAAAAATGGTTTCCCTTCATAAGTACGTTGCTCTCCAGCTTTTGTCGTATATTCAAATGCTTTTTGATTCGTCTTCATTCGATTATAAATATGACTATGAATTCCATAGTTTAATAGCAATTGTTGTACGCCTTGAAGAAGTTTCTTAGAGGAAGAAGTTAATCTTACCGTACGGTGCATCTCATCATTTGCATAGACGGTTCCATCACTACTAAACAATGCTTGTAGAAACGCCGTCACCGTTTGTTTGCTCGCTGTAAAGATCGAAGCAGGGACTTCCTTCTCAGGAGCAAGCACAGCTTTTACGCCAAGCTGGACTAATTGCTCACGGAACTCCTTACGCCACCAATATAACTGACTAGTACCATTATCTCTCTCGAAAACTTTTGCTTCAGCTCCGCTTAACAGTTTGCCAGCTTCAATCATTTGCGGAATAACCTCGGCATCATTCTCTCCGAATACCATCCCGATATCACCAAGTTTGGACATCCAGCCATCACCAGTCAGCCATCCAAGAAACATTCCCATCTCTTCTCCGAGTTCATCTTTAGTAGGAAACAGTCCTGCTCCAGACTGAATATATACTGTATCCTCAGAAGTTAAATGTTGAGCTTCTACCCAGCCTCGATCTGTGTAAATACGATGCTCAGGCGTTACTTTTAGCTCCATACCATTAGCAAGATTTACTTGAAGCGTTGTCCGAGTTCCCGTTGGAAAAACAGTAGCTGTTCGCTTTGTTGTACCGACAGTTGGATAAGAACGTCCTCCTACAACTTGTGCTTGTGAAGTTAAGCGATTGTCTGTGACCATATTAAAGGCTTCATTCATTTGTTGCTTATACAGATCCTCTATCCGCATCAAACCGTACTCTGTAGCAATACGCGTATCCGGGTGGAAACAAGGATTAGTCGCAATAATCGGATTGAAGTACCAACTGTTAGACATATTATTGTAGCGTTCCATAAATACAACGCCTGGTTCAGCTGATTTCCAAGCGGATTCAATAATAGCTGACCATATTTCACGTGCTTTAACCGTCTTCTGAACGATCACTTTCTTACCTAACGCCTTCCATGCCTCTAGATCGCCATCCCATAGATCATCGTATCCAGCTTCTGTCGTATCAGGGAATACAAGATCCCAATCACTATCTTGCTTAACTGCCTCCATAAATCCATCGCTCACACATACCGACAAATTAGCATTCGTAATCTTACCCATCGACTGTTTCACTGTAATAAATTCTTCTATATCAGGATGCCAGTCATTGATCATCAACATTAATGCACCGCGGCGACTACCACCTTGCTCAATTAACCCAGTTGTATAACTGAATAATCCACCCCATGATACAGCACCACTTGATGAACCATTGACTCCAACAACGACTGCCCTCTTCGGACGTAGTGAAGATAGATTGATACCTACGCCACCACCTCGAGCCATAATCTCCGTCATTTCTGTCAACGTAGACATAATACCTCCCCGACTATCTTTCGGTGATGGTATAACGTAGCAGTTGAACAATGTCAATTCTTCACTTGCACCCGCTCCAGCAGCAATACGTCCACCAGGAACTAATTTCCAATCGTCTAATATATATTGAAATCTCTCTTGCCATAATGCTTGCTTGTCCTCTGCTTCAACAGATGACATCGCACCAGCAAGTCTAGACCACATTTCTTCGGGAGTTTTCTCTATCGTATGTGTAAGTTTACTAATCGTGGATTGAACAACGTCACCATTACGCATTTTCACTTCAACTTGATCACCTTGACGTGACAATATTTCCCCCGCTTCCTTTACAGGAAATGCAAGATCATCTTTCATCAGCACTAGTACAGTGTCACCAACTTCTGCCTTTGACGCCTCTGCATTTTTTCGTGCGTATCTATCCAAAAATATTTTCTCACTTAATCCTTCCAAACGGTTCATATCAGTCACTCCTCTTCTTAATTACTATATGTAGTAACAAAATGATTATACCACACTATATATAGTTTAAATTTGTAATTTATGAAATTTTTATTACAGGTACTTTAAGTACATTCCTAATAATTTCCCATCCATGAATAGAGACTGTTGATACTGGTTTCACATTATAAATCTGACCTAATTAGATGAATGAGTCAATGATTAATGTCACTTAGGTCCAGCGATTAAGCTACCCTACTTGACGAGAGATTATGTTATTGATATTTGGGGAATACTAGAAATACAAGTTAAAAAGTCAGCTTTTTGAACTATCTCTAGTACTTATTATCACATATTAAAGGAGTAGTTATGAACAATCGTCTCATACCATCACAACCAGAAGAAGTCGTCCATAAGCTTATTCATCCTGCGGTTCAAACAACTTTCGAGCGACAATGGTTCCAGCAGTTACAACAGCGTATTGAACATAATGGGCCATGGGATCAGTGGGCTATGTACCAATTAGCGATGGAAGCTAAGCAAGCAACCATTATAGATAGTTTTGAAGAACTGCAATGTTTACGTTCGCTTCCCGCACTAGAACCGATGCCTCATCAATTGGACACAGCTCAGCGAGTGTTACATGAAATGGGCGGAAGAGCGATTCTCGCTGATGAAGTGGGATTAGGAAAAACGATAGAAGCTGGACTTATATTGAAAGAATATATCGTGCGCGGACTCGTGAAACGTGCTTTAATTCTTGTTCCTGCCTCATTAGTATTGCAGTGGGTACGAGAATTGAATCAGAAATTCGGTATCACTGCTGTCGCTCAAAAAAAAGCACATACTTGGGGTTACGATATTGTTGTCGCTTCAATCGATACAGCGAAACGTGATCCGCATCGTGAAGCGGTGCTTGCAACAGATTATGATCTCATCATTATTGATGAAGCGCATAAATTAAAAAACAAAAAAACGACCAATTATCAGTTTGCTACCCAATTAAGTAAAAAATATTGTCTGTTACTTACTGCAACGCCGATTCAAAATGATCTAGATGAGTTATTTAATCTTATATCCCTATTAAAGCCAGGGCAGCTAGGAGCACAGAGTGATTTCACTAGCAACTATGTTGTCGATAAACGAATTCCGAAAAATGAAGATCAGCTGCAAGATGTACTTTCGTCCATTATGATTCGTAATCGCCGTGGTGATGGTGGCATTCATTTTACAAAACGAATTGTTAAAAACATTACATTACAGCTGTCTGCAGAAGAGAAAGCACTTTATGATGCAGTAACCAACTTTGTAAAGCAACGTGCTCAAGATGACAGCATAGATATGAGCAGTATGTTATCACTAGTAACGCTACAACGTGAGGTTTGTAGTAGTCGCGATGCAGTGTTTCTTACGCTCGTTAATATGTTTAAGAAAACAAGTGAAGAATCACCAATGCGTGCACAGATTTGGGATATCGTTGAGAAAATTCGTAGCATTACTTCTAACTCAAAAGCTGATAAAGCTCTTGAACTTATTAAAAATTGCGATGAAAAAGTAATTTTGTTCACAGAGTATCGTGCTACACAAGAGTATTTATTGCAATTTTTCCAATCACATGGCATCTCTGCTGTTCCTTATCGTGGCGGTATGAACAGAGGTAAGAAAGACTGGATGATGGATCTGTTCCGTGGAAATGCTAGAGTACTAATCGCAACTGAAGCAGGCGGTGAAGGCATTAACCTACAATTCTGTCACCATATGATTAACTTTGATCTTCCTTGGAATCCGATGCGCGTGGAGCAACGAATTGGACGGGTACATCGTCTTGGACAAACTCATGATGTTCATATTTTCAATCTGTGTACAGTAGGAACGATTGAGGAACATATTTTGCATCTGTTACATGAGAAGATTAACCTTTTCGAGCTTGTTATCGGTGGATTAGATCATATTCTTGAAAAATTAGAAAGTCGTGACGGCTCGATTGAACAGCGTCTCGCGAGAGCTATTCTAAAATCTCAAGATGAGAAGCAACTTCAAGAAGAACTTAACGTCATTGGAAGTACGATTCACGAAATGAAACAAGAAGTCAAACCGTAGCTGAAACAAAACATGTGATTAGCGGACATTTCGCACGTTATTGCCCATAAATAGACCCTTTTCGAAAGCAAACGGACACCAGATTCCTTATTGCCTCAAAAATAGTTGATTAGTGGAGGTTGTACTATACAAGATTGGTATAAAAAATTTTAGGAGGGTCACTATGAACAGCAAAGAGATTCATCGATTTGTGCAGCGATATTTAGAAGCAACGCAATGTTCTATTCTCGAAAAATCGCCGTATCATTTCAAAGTAAAGTTATCTCCAGCAGCAGATCGCGAATTAACGAATAGACATTATTATTGGAGCTTTATTGATCGTGTCAATGAAACCCCACAAACGATGAGCTTTCTGTTCGTAACCGACGATAATAAATATAATGAATTAATCGAATCCACTCCAGCTGTAGAGCCTATTGCCAAAACGGCTGAGGAGTCAAGCTTTGAAAGAGCGTACGGACTTGTCCCGAAACCAATTGCCCGTATACCTAGGGAACATCTTCATTATGGCTCTGGTCGACTTGAGCAACTCTTTCAATCAACCCAAGACAATGGCAGCTACGTTTGCCTATTTCAAGAACCAAGCGCAAAGGCACTCCATCCTTATGCCTCCAGACCATATACCGTTTGGCTTGGTGTTAATTACAGCGTAGAGTTCAGTTCCGACCGCAAGCGAGAAGAAATTCATAGTCTAGGCATATCACTCGTAACAGGACACTGTGTCGAGTCTTTTCAAGAACGTCTAGAACAGATTAAGCTCACTCCCCGTATTCCGCCCAATATTCATATCGCAAAAAATGGTATTGCTTATGCCAAAGCTTTATCAATTGCGGAACAAACGATAGAGCGTAAATTAAAAAATTATGACTATCGCTGGGCAGAAGATGCCCAAGAAAGATTAGTCGAAGAACTTGCAAGATTAGCAAGTTATTATGAACCTATGCTCGAACATGCTGAGGATGATGAACGTCGGGAGAATGTACGGAGCTTAATTCAAAAACGTGAGGAAGAAATTCGTTGGCAATACGAACCAAGAATAACGGTATCCGTCATAAACTGCGGATTATTTCATCTCGATGGCATTGATTAGTGGCTATATGACGACTTATTCATCTTATCGGCAAAAATAGAACTCAGGTCAATGCATATGGATGACAATATATAACAGCCTTCTTGATGCTTGTCCACTATACTTCTAATGAGGTGATGATATGCATAATAATCCAATATCTAAATTGATCATTCGACTGTTGATTGCTTTTCTACTCTGTAGTAATTTATCTATAATCGCGTCGGGAACTATTCACGCTAAAGATCAAGCACTTTCTGTTAAAGATCAAGGAGAGTTATGGGTTGATGAATTAGCCAATCAACCTGATTTTGCTAATTGGAAAGAAGCAGATCTCACGATTTCTCCACTTGGTCCAGGAACACATAGTTGGTTAATGTTAATTCAGCACAATAAATTAGGTACAATCGGATATATGGTTATACATAGTGATGGTAAAGGTGGCTATGTACTCGGGGAGTATGGATTAGGCTCGGATGACTCACTACAGTACTTATCTACTAATAGATACCATTTACGTTATTATGATCCATTGCATATGGTCGTTTCGCAACAAGTAAACAAGACTAATCAGTATTTCGAACCATTTTCGTTGGAACAATATAACATAAGCTCTAAACATTTAATTGCCGTAAAAGTTTCCACACAAAAACAAATAAGGCATGGATTAGTTTTCTCACATGCCTTATTAACCGGTTTTGAATATCAATCATATTTTGCTCCTTATGATGTTATGCCTTGGCTAACAACAACTTCATTGAATTCAAAATTAGAAGATGATACTTCTATTGAGAATTTGATCGAATTCGGTAGCCAATTACGTTACACAAGCTCTATTTGGAGTGATCAAGTCGAAACGATCTACTCCGTAACAGGTTACCATGAATGGGAATTATTCGATCTATATATTGAGCTACAACAAGACGATGAGAATTTGAAGCGATTCATTCCATTCGATTTTTTACTACAAAAAGGAAATTTTTACGAACCAAAGTAACGCCATTATTGATCTTTTTTCTTAATCCACATCAATAGAGATGCCCCACCAACACCAAACCATTTCGGTAGCCATTGCTCTTTCATAGCTTTGGCTTCTTTTTTTGCCTGTTTACGATCAGCAACTGGTGTTTCAATATACTCCACAAGCTGTTCTGTTATATACTGCACATATTCTTGGCCTGTTATTTTGCCCATCATACATTACCTCCTACAACTTTTTGTAGCTTCATGAAATTACTTACCATATATGCAAAAAGTCATCTTGATAGCATTCACTAAAACTGTTTAATTAGAGTATCTTCATACATTAAGTATTGCCCCTTGCTACCCTGATCATTCATGAATGAAACTAATCAATGCAAGCCATCCTATAGCAATATTGACTTGATTGGTTGAAGAAAGGCTGGAATAGCATGAAAAACTATAGCTTACTACTTAAGATTTCACTTTGCTCTCTCATAGCAATAATCAGTTGGAGCTCCAATACAACACAAGCTTCGAACATTAATTCGCCAGTAGTTGCTGAAGAGGATCGCTCTATGTTGCATAACGTAGATGCTGGATTATTAAGATTAATCAATGTAGATGGGCCATTTACAGAAATTATGTTTCCTACAACGGCAGTCATTATCGATGCAGGACATGGAGGGATCGATGGTGGTGCATCATACAAAAACATTTTGGAAAAAGACATTAATTTGGCTGTTGCCAAGAAGTTATACGCTATCTTACAAAGTAATGGTATTCCAACGATATTGAATCGTACTGATGATTATGCACTGAGCGATGAAAATGATTGGCATAAAACATCATCACGTCATCTTAAAGATTTATCACAACGTATGGGATTAACTCGTGAGATCGAACATGTTATCTTCATTAGCTTACATGTTAATGCTACTACTAATACTAGAGCAAACGGTCCACTTGTATTACACCAGCACACAGGAGAAAGTGCATTGTTAGCAAACAACATTCAAGCTCCTATGAATGACTTATTTGGAACATCTAAACATGTTGTTCCAGTAAAAACTTTCTATTTGCTCAACTACATTAAGTCTCCTGCCGTTCTGGTGGAGTTAGGTTTTATTAGTAATGCTGCCGATCGGCATCGACTTGTCACAAGTAGCGAACAGTCAAAAATTGCTTCAGCAATTGCAGGTGGAGTGTTACAATATCTCTGGATCAATTAAGCTATGAAGTATTAATTCACTTACACGAACGAGCTGTCCACGTTGTGCAAATTGTGGGATTGCCCGTAGTATTTCATTTGATGTGTATTTACCCGCTGCACCAACATGTCCTATCATTACCGTAATTTGTTGACTTTCCATACGAGCATATGCTAACTGCATTTGTTTGTGTACATGCTCTGCGCTAGCGACATCATCTAGAAACATCTGATTTTCAGCATAGGGTACACCCAACTCGGCAGCTACCTTGGGAATAACGGATTTGTATGCCGTTTTACTATCCAAATAGTATAAATTACGTTCTTTGCACACTTGTAAGACGATGCGCATAATCCGTTCATTGGTTGTTATTTTTGAACCCATATGATTATTCATCCCAACAGCATGAGGAACGTTGTCTATAGCTTGTTCCACCTTTTTCCGGATTTCTTCATCCGTAAGATCTGCAGTTATAGCTCCAGGACCTAACCATTTTCGCAACCCTTTGTTCGGTTCCATTGGCATATGAACGATAACTTCATGGCCAGCATTGTACGCTGCTTCAGCATCCTGTGTAGAAGAAGGTAGAAAAGGCATCACCGCTACCGTTATTGGAATATCTAGTTTTAAAATCGCTTCCGTTCCTTCCATATTGTTTCCTAGATCATCAATGACAATTGCGATTAGATGTGTACCGGATTTTATGTTCTCACTATATATTTTCTCTTGGTCTTCCAAATAGAACGACAAAGCGATCATGAGTGCAGTTATACCAATTGAAATTCTTTTACCTGTCTTCATTATCTTATCACCTTTCATTTCGCAAAATATGTCATTATGTTGTCCTATTTCCAATAGCTTATGTATGCAAGCAAAAAGAAGCATGATCAGGGAAAATATTGCATCTCTGATCATGCTTCTTCATCATTATTTAATCCGCCGCTTGGGCTTAATGCTTCATTGGTTTAGCTAGAATTCGTCAGTTTATTAGAATAAATCTTCAAACACACTAAATACTGTTTTTTTCTTTTTCTTGTATGGACGGCCATACTTATCATATCCATACTTACTATCGTCATGTTTGTAACTATCTTTGTTGTATGGCTGTTGATAGTTTGGTTGTTGATTATGCTGTTGTTGATAATTTGGTTGTACATGACCATAATTTTGTTGATTGTAAGGTTGTTGAGTATATTGTTGTTGATTTGAAGCCTGTTGGTTAAAAGATTGCTGATTAGCCCTTTGTTCATTGGGATTGAAAGATTGATCTATTGAAGTTCTTGGAAGTTGAGCAGCCACTTGAGATTGTAATTGTTCAAATTCTTCTTGAGTCTCATTAATGCTTTGCATTAACTTCTCCAATTCCCCACGGTCAAGCCAGACGCCTTTACAACTAGGGCAAATATCAATTAAAACTCCACTTTTCTCAACTTCTCGCAACGTTACTTGATCGCACACTGGACATTTCATCCAATCACCCCTGTAATTTTATGTTAGCTTCCGAACTGCACCTTATAGACAACAGTATCTCCAAAAGCTTGAATTAATTTTCTTTTATATGAAGAAAATGACGAATAGCTTGTGACTGTAACTAGTTAACGATTGATGGTCTTTCTTCTGTTGCAGCAATGTAGACATATTCTCTGCTTAGCTTGACAACTCGTCTGCTTTTCTTGCGAATCATTACACAACTATCATCCCAGGCAACAACAATACCTTGAACATCATTACTTTCAAGATTATCACGAACTACTCGTACCGTTTCACCTGAAACACGATATTCATTCAATTGATCTTCAGATATCATTTCAAACCTCCTAAAGCTTTTTGTTACTTCGCGAGTTACATCTGGACGACAAAAAGTTACTTCGTAAGCATACACTACAACTATTTGCGGTACTTGTTTATTTACGTTCAATTCCACAATAGGTTACATTATTAGTTGCTGTTTACAAAAAAGTCTCAATGAACGCCTCGAGGCTTATCATTAAGACTTTCTTGATCTATTTATTCATTAATTGCATGATCTTTGGAATCAATGGTTTCATACCATTCATCTAATACACGAGAGGACATGACCTGTTTCTCGATATAATCAACTTGCTTATCAGTAAACTGTTCTTTCCATTCACTTGATAACTCTTTGCATAATTTAACTATGGTAAGTAATTCTGACCATGCAACGTATCGTTTATACCAGAAAAATTGAGGATGCTCCAGCATATACGGATATAAGTCATCAAATTCTGTATGCTTACAATCTAGTGCACGTTCAAAAGAAACCTTTGCACTAGTAATCTTTTCAGTTAAGAATTGTTCTGTAATATGTTCCATTGCTTACGCCTCCCCTTAGTCTTACTTCTATTATATAAGATGAACAAACTTATTCACAACTAAATTCGCCTGGAAGTTAATCTTTGAAGATAACTTCTCCTGAATTTAGGGATGCAATTTTAACAAGTGATTCAACACGCACACCTTGCTCACGGAAATAATCTGCTCCAGCTTGGAAAGATTTTTCTACAACAATGCCCATTCCGATAAGCTCGGCACCTGATTGTTCAATAATTTTAACAATGCCACGAGCTCCATCACCATTTGCAATAATATCATCTATGAACAAGATCCTATCCGTTTCACTTAAAAACTGTTTCGAAATAACAAGATCGGATACCATTCCTTTTGTGAATGAAGGTACTCTTTCAATATAAGAGTCAGGATCATTAATGACAGTTTGTTTACGTCTAGCAAATACTAATGGGACTCCTAATTGTAATGCTGTCGCAAATGCAGCCGGAATACCTGAAGATTCAATAGTCAACACTTTCGTAATTCCCTCATTAGCAAAGCGTGAAGCAAGTTCCTTACCCATTTCCATAATTAGCGAAGGATCAACTTGTTGATTGATGATAGAATCTAATCTCAAAATATCATTCGTTACAATCGCAGATTCCTCTAAAATTCTTTGTTTTAATTGTTCCATATAAATCCCTCCGCATTCAAATGAAAGTTCAAAATCGTTGGCTGTCTATCAATGATTTTGAATTCCCACCAGTTTCTCTTTTACGTAAAATAACACAGGATCGCTCTTCTAGCAAGCAAAGTCGTCACATCTACAAATATTTGGTTGTTTCCTACAAGGGAAATTTCATAAGCTTTGCACAAAAATCCATTGCTTGTCATGCTTGTCTACTTCACTTCATACAATAATAAAAGTGAATATTCAAATTCCGCTTTTTGAACTACCTCTTCCAATAGAAGTTCAAAAAGCGGGCTTTCAGAATCGAGAAGATGACCCACAGCGAAAACGAGTAGCACAGCGTACGTTTTGTGTACGTGAGCACACGCAGGCTTCCGATGGGGGGCATATTCGATGTCGAATATGCCTACGAAGCCAGTCATCGTTATCAAATTCCGCTTTTTGAACTACCTCTTAAAATGAATGTTGAAGTGAGGGAATCTTATGAACCGACAAGATTGGATCAAATCGCTACAGATCGCAGCAATATATATGGGCACGATCGTTGGAGCTGGATTTGCGACTGGTCAAGAAATATTACAATTTTTCACTAAGTACGGCCAATGGGGAACTATCGCAATTATAGGCGCTACTTTCTTATTTATATGGCTTGGTAATAAAGTCATGCTCTTGGCCCATCAAATTAAAGCCAAATCATACGAAGATTTGAACATTGCTTTATTTGGACAACGATTTGGATCATGGATCAGTATATTCATGCTTATCGTCCTTCTCGGTGTATCAGCTGTTATGTTAGCAGGTGCAGGCACTGTATTTTATGAAAATTGGGATTTGCCATATCAGCTAGGCTTAATCTCAACTTGTATCGTATGCTTTTTTATACTAAGAAAAGGATTAACTGCCATTATCGCTGTAAATTCCATCGTCGTCCCCATTATGCTCGTATTCACATTTATTATCTTTTTCGACACGTTAGAAACACCTTATACAAGTAACTTTCTACGCGCACATACCGATTTTCCACTATGGACGATAGTTAGTTCGCCTTTCCTATACACAGCTTTCAATTTGTCACTTGCACAAGCTGTTCTGGTTCCAATCGGAGCACAAACATCAAAGCCAAGCATTATTAAGTGGGGCTCCATCATTGGTGGTATAGGGATTGGATTTATGCTTATGGTTGGACATATCGCACTGTCAGCACATATGCCAGGAATTACACAATTTGCTATCCCAATGGGGGGTATTGCGAGAAGCCTTAGTCAAGTCGTTTACGTCATCTATATTTGTATTATATTTGCTGAAGTTTTTACTACTTTACTCGCTGATGTGTATGGATTGGCACTACAAATTCACGAAAGATCCAAGCTCTCCATTAATTTAATCGTTATGTTTGTCTTAATTCTATGTTATTTGTTAAGTCAGATCGGTTTTGGCGTACTACTTTCAACGCTATATCCGTTATTTGGTTTTATTAGTCTAGGATGGTTTCTACTTATTGCTATCAAAAAACTTACATGACCAAAACTCAAAGAGATTTAATATCCAACTAGTTAAAATGAATTAGTAGATACGATGTTATCTCTCCATCTGAACGGTTACAGCATCTCCCGCTACCGCTTGCAATTGATCTCTCGTGTGCGGATGGCAAGTTAAGTATAATAGCTGTCGATCATTAGAAATTTCGCTTAACAGTTCCATAGCCGACTGCAGACGTACCATATCAAAGTTCACGCAAGGATCATCTAGCACTAATGGTAAATTAATATGATTCACTGCGGCCTCATGGATCGCAAGACGAATACATAGATATAGCAATTCTGAAGTTCCTCGACTTAGCAATTCGCTTTCGACTAATGCCCCATTACTAGCACGCAACTGCAGCGTCCCGCGTTCTGCATTACCTATTATTTGAGTATAGGAACCATTCGTTAGTTTAACAAAATATTGCGAGGCTTTGAGAAGGACAGCAGGTTGACGTTCCTGTTCGTACTTCTCTTTCGTATTTTTAATAAGCAATTTACTTATTGAAAGCTTCATATATTGATCAACATACGCTTCAATTTGCGAGATAACTGCTTCCTTTTTCAATAGAAGTTGTTGATGTTCATCTGAACTAACTAACCGTTCTCTCTGCTGCAATAATCTGCCCTTTTGTTCTATGATCTGTTGTTGCTCAGTGTGCAAATCATCCAAAATTTGCTGTTCGTATATGGTTTTTTCTCGTATCCCGTCCCCATCAAACTGTGTGAACATATGATCTAACTCTTCAACTTCTTCCACAGTGTGGCCTGCTTTACGTTGTAGTGCTAGCCGTTCGTATTGTGCTTGCCATACTTCGTATTGTTTCAAATGCTCCACAATAGCTAGCAGCTCACTAATCATCGTTGTTTGAGACTGTTTATAATATTGCGCCAACTGATTGTGCAATTGTTGCAGTTCTTGTTGCTTAACGAGTTGTTGTTCATGTAATTGCTGTAATTGTAATTGCAGGGATGCCCGCTCCGCTAGTTTTTCCTTTTGATTCTGAATCTGACTGCGCATATTAGACAATTGAAGTTGTTGTGATCCTTCCGGTAACGGCTCTAGCCAGACCGCCTGAGTTAATCCATATACATCATCTACATATTGATCAATTTGTTGTTCATACTGAGCAATTATCATTTGTTGCTTGTCATAGCTAGAATAATGGTGTTGTATATTGCGATATAACTTCGTTACCTCATGAAAATGTTCACACTCACATTGTGTAGGTAGCTGTAGCTGCTCGGCAAGACGTAACCACCGTTCATTAATTTGATCAAACTGAACTTGTAATTGTTGTAATTGGTTATCAACGCTATGTTGATTTATCTCCAATTGTTGAGCTTGTTGTTCCACAACTAATACCTGTTGCTCTAATTGTTCTCGCTTCTGTAATAGTAATTGCAATGAGCCTATCTGCTCTTTCAAATCTTTGCGATGATCATAATAATTACTATCATTAATTGGTTGATTAAGTTCCACAATAAGCGATAATGCCCGATATAAACCTTTCATTCCTTCAGCTTGATCCTTGCTAGGCTCGTCATTTCCGTATTGCTTGCTATTTCGCCTGCCAGACCATTCCATCCCCGTTATTAATACAGCAATTAACGTCATCACTATAAGTAAAGGCGATAACCAACTACTCCATGATCCTAGTAATACTTTAGTTGTTACTAATAGTGTAAAGATCACTAATATAACAGAAAGGGCTGATAGCATAATAAATCGCATAAATCCAAATTCGTTACTCGGAGTTCTACTATCTTTATGAGTTCTATTTGCAACTTGAGCTTTACTAACACTTTGAGATCTACTAGATCCATTCCTTCTGCTTGTACGGACTGTTTCACTCTGTGACGATATATTTCGCTCTGTAGAAAACTCATTCATTCTTTCATAATCATATTGGCGGTAAGCCTCATCAAGAATAATCGTTGCTTCATGTAGTTCCGCTCTTGTTTGTGGCAGTAGACGATGTTTCAGTCGAACCGCGTTCAGCTCTTGTTCTAGTTGATCACGTTGATTTTTCGTTATTATCATTTGTTGATCGAGTATCAGTAGTTCATGATCATATTTCGTTTGATCTTGCACTAGACGCTGTTGCTCTAATTGCAAATGCTGTATGGACGATAATAATCGTTCATATTGTGCTAATTGCTGGGCGGAAGGATTAAGCTGTCTCAACTGTTCCTTTGTCCAATAACTAGGTAACTGCTGTTGCAGTTCTATAATTACTTGCTCAAGTTGTTGCAGTTCATCTTGGCGAATGGCTAATTGAGATTGCTGTTCCATAACGACGCTACCAAGTTGAATATAATGGTCAACTGTTGCTGCTCGCGCGATAATATCGTCGTTCACGTTAATAGCTAATATTTTCTGACCCAATTGCTCTTCTGCTACTTGAAATTGTATCAGCTCATTTGAGATTAGATGATCACTAGCTGCAATTTGCTCTACATGTTGTGAAAAGCCACTAGGCATCTCTCGAACATATTGTAACTTCTCAAGTTGCCAACTTACTTCTTGCTGCTCTAACCACCACTCTCGCTGAGACATTGCTCGATTCATCAGCTGTACAATGATTTGTTGTCTTGTAAGTTGTACCTGTAACTCTTCATAACGACGATCACATTGCTCTAGTTCTACTTGAACAGCATTATATTGTTCAAGCTCCATTTCCACTTGCTTATATTGCTGTTGCAGAAGTTCATATTGCTTAAGCTCTTGAATAAGCAGTTGATTCTGTCCTCTCGGCCTGAACAGCTTGTCCTGCTCGGCTACGAGTTGCTTTTCTAACTGAGCAAGTTGCTTACCACTTTCCCAGCTCGCATGATATAAATATTGACTTAATTCACTTTCAGTCATAACACTTGTTGCTTGTAATTCATTCAACGTAATCGCACTTAGCTGTTGAAATAATCGAGCATTAATACCTGAGAGAAAATTACGTTCAAGATTAGCTTGCTCTACAATATTGGAGGTCGTAATAGGGATGTAACGCTCGTTGTTATGATCCTTCTCGGCTCGCGCAAGCTGTGCCTTACCTTGATGCTGTTCTCGATATCGCGTTAGCTGGTAGATCTCATCATTATCTGTAATAAATACGATACTGCCTCCATGACTGCCTCCGTACACAGGTTCAAGAAAGCGACCCACTTGATTTTTTCGCGAAAAACCGAATAACATCGTGTGGATAAATTGAAACAATGTACTTTTTCCAGCTTCATTATGTCCGTAAACAACAACAAGTGGCGCATCTAGTTGCATTGTTACTTCTTGCAACTTCCCAAACCCATTTATGTTCAATTCTAATAGCTTCATATATTCACTCCTTGATCTTGATGGAGAAGAAGCCATTCTAATACTTTTTGCTTTGCCTCTGCTAGCTGAGCCTGTTGTGATGTCTCGTCTCGTCTCGATGTCGTGTGACGTAGATATCGACTCAAGCCTTGATGGCTTAATAATCCTTGTTGTGCTTCAGAAAATAGCTGATTAACTAGCTCTGGATCCAGAATTAATTGTTCATAATACGTTAAGAAGTCTCCGATAAAACTTTGTTCCTGACGAAGTAACGCTTCATCATATTGTACTTGGGTATGTAGTTGCAATTCATATATATATAACCATTCCTTGCTCGAATCATCTTCATACAAGCCTTGAATATGCGCCAGCATCTGCCCTACGTTACCCGTTTGTTGTAACAACTCATGAATATACCCACTACCTGTTAGCTCAATGGATAGTAGTATACTGCAATGGTTTTGCTCTGCAAAAAGCGTCGCCGTGTGATGTTCAATTGCAGCAAGAAATTGTGCTTCATTCTCAATGGATGAAACATCTATATTGATTTGAAGCCATCTGATTGGCGCTAATGATAGAAATTGTAGTGTTGTCTCATGCTGTTCATTGACGGTGACGAGATAACAACCTTTATCGCCACTCTCTTTGCGATGTCTTCCTTGCGTGTTACCTGGATATACAACATATGGAGATTGGTGTAACACTTGACGCTTATGGATATGACCAAGTGCCCAATAATTATATTGATGCACCAACAAATCAGACAATTGACAGGGCGCATATGGATCATGATCACTAACATTGCCCACATTACCATGGTACAGTCCAATATGATAACCATTCTCTGGCTCGCGATTATATTGCTTAGCTAAATTATCCATCACATGTCTAGTAGGATAAGAGATACCGTGTATATATGCGAGAATAGCTCCATCAACATTCGAGACTACCTTCGTTGAAACGGCAGAACTAGAAAATACATGAACATTATCAGGATACGGAAATGGTACAGTCTGACCTGCAACATGATCATGATTTCCGTGAATTATATAAATGCTAATCTGATGCTTTCTCAGTCGTTCATATTGTTGCAAAAGAAACAATTGTGCTTTCAGGGAACGATCACTTTCATCGAACAAATCGCCACTTACGACGATAAATTGCACTTGCTGCGCGATTGCAGTATCAATAAGTCGTTTAAATGCAAGGAAGGTCGCTTCAAGAAGCGACTCCCTCACATATGATGGAACGGTTGTTAGTCCCTTAAACGGGCTATCAATATGCAAATCAGCGGCATGAATAAAGCGAAATGGAATTGCCATTTCAGCACCACCTAATCCTTAGTACTGAGAAACTTCATGATATACTTTGTTCAATTGTGCAATAACACGTTGCAGAGAATAATCTCGCTTTGCTTTTTCAGATGCTTCTCGCGCGAGCTGATATCTATAATCTGGATCAATAATTACTGTTTCCAACGCATCTGCTAGAGCAGTATGGTCCTCCACAGGTACTAATAATCCGTTAATTCCATTTTCAATTTGTTCTGATATACCACCTACATTTGTCCCTATTAGAGCCAGTTGGCAAAGGGCAGCTTCAGCAAATACTGAACCAAATGCCTCCGCTCGAGATGGTAGTACAAATATATCAAAGAACGGCATAAATTCTTCAGGATGAAGCATGTAACCGTAGAAGATAATGTCATCGTATAATCCAAGATCTTGCGCCATCGTTTCTAACTCTTTACGGATCGGACCATCCCCAATAAGATGCAAGACGAAAGGATGCCCTCTTTCTTTTAACTTCGCACAAGCTTTTAGCAACACATCCAAACCTTTGGCTGGTACAAGTCGACAAACCGATATTAATTGTGCAACTTCATTCTCATGGGCAATCGGACGGAAACGTTTCTCATCAAAGCCATTTGGAATTACTTTAATGCCACTCGCGTTGTCAACATAATCATTGAGATACGTTTGAAATGCTTCTGATACTGTTAATATTCGATCTGCACGATCTTCAAGTTCTCGATAAATATTCGTTAAAAATTGATGCTCAATACCGTTCACTTTTATTTTATTGTTGAGAATAAGCTCTCGTTCATAACTTGAGTGAAGTGTCAGTATGAGCTTCGTATCTGGAAATACCTCTTTCATAGCTAGAGCAGCAATCGGATGATGAGCATGAATAAGATCATACGACTTTTTAATCCGCAAATTAACCCACCATAAATAATCACGATAAGTCTGGATGTATTTATCTACAAGTGCATTTCCAAGAAAAGGTGTCACATCGAAAGTCTTAAAAAGAACCTCATCTGTTCCTTTATTTCTAATTCTTTTCGGTAAGGAAAATAACTCCATCTCATATTCCATCTGATTGAAACGCTCTTGAATATAAGGCACCATTGAGGATACCCCACCCGGTTGCTCCGGCGGGAAAAACAAAGCTTGTAAAATTTTCATAGGTACCAACTCCTTATACTTTTCATTCTAATCCTGTTAATGACATTGCAGATGAAAAGTAGCTTTAGTAGCATAAGTTTCTAATTATTCATACATTAATTCGGCAAAATATGATATATTAGAACATATGTTTCGTTTATGACATACTACTACTATACATTGAGGATATATGAATGAACAACCTTTCAATTAATAACACTCTTATTGAACTTTTTTCCATCACGACATGTAGTATTATCATCGCACTTATGATCGTTATGGCGATTCGAATTATGTCCAATTACCGAAATAAACTGATTTATATTATTCTTATTTCTACGCTTGCTCTTACGCTAATCGGTCAAATCATTATTGGATTAGATGTATGGTATGAGCAGCCAATACCGACTTACCTTTATATTATTTCGACAAGTATACAGCTAATCTCCTTTATCATCTTAAATTTTGTGCTGATGAGGATGTATTCTGTTGGGACAAATATCAGAATAACACCGATCATTATATTGCTGCTAGGAGCCGTCGCACTTACAATTGTGAACTGTATCATCGAGCCATTCTCTATCATTTATAATAATGTAGAGTACTATGCATTTCCGATTATGGATTTTTACATGTTCATATTAATTATTACTATGCTTGTCGTAACTCGTCATATTCAAATGACAACCCCATATTATATTAGCTTAATGGTAATGTTCATGTACGAGCTTGCTTATCTACTACATATGTACGTATTTGAAATGGATCAACGCTGGCTATTTTACTTAGTGATTTCATTGCCAGTTATTTATTTCGCACTTATCTTCTTCTTATTGTTTGAATGGGTACTTGAAAGATTACTATCGACGTATCAATCTTCTATCGTTGACGGACTTACGGGACTATACATTAGACGCTATTTCCAGAAAAAGTTAACATCAATGATAACACGTAAACAAGTAGCTGTCATCTTTTGTGATATTGATAACTTTAAACGATTAAATGATACGCAAGGTCATCAAGTCGCTGACAAAGCATTACAACAGGTTGCTTCCATCTTGAAAGAGGAAGTATCACCATTCGGTATTGCTGGACGCTATGGTGGCGAAGAATTACTCGGAGGTATCGTCATCGACCGTATTAAGCCGATGCAGATTGCTGAACGGATTCGCGCAAGAATCGAACTAGAAACGATCGTTACCGTTAGCGTTGGTTTCAGTACGACAAAAGAAGCAGATAATCTAACATTGTTAATCAAACAATCTGATGAAGCGATGTATCATTCCAAATCTACAGGTAAAAATAAAGTTTCAGCTTATCGATCTTTACCGGCCGCGATCAAAAATAAAATTCAAATGTAAGGTAGTTCAAAAATCGGACTTTGATATGATTAGCTAGCGTAGGTTATTCGACATCGAATATGAAGCGAACTTGGAAAGTACGGTTCGCGTGTACGTATTAATGTACACTTACGCTTCCGCCTTTCTCAAGTAGTGCTCCATCTTCTCGGCTTGCGAAAGCCCGCTTTTTGAACCTTACTAGAAGTTTCGGGCGATTGACCGCTCGTGTACTCGTACCGTACACGTTGCTGTGTATTGTTACAATGATTTTGATAACGACGATTATGCTTACGAAGCGTACTCGGCATCGAACTGGAAACGAACCTTCATTGAAAAATATAAAGGGCATCCAATAGACTCTACTTGAGTCTTTAGATGCCCTTTATATTTTAGCTAGTATGATAATACAAGTATGCTACCACCAGCTCGTGAAGTTAATACAGCCCTCTTTAACTATATATGTAGAACACCTTCAGACCATAAGTAACAACTACCCTCTTGAATAACATAATCGTCTTCAAGCAATAACGTTGCTGAACCCTTGCGTGAAGATAATTGAACTACTCGGATTTCGGAATGACCTCTAAGCCGTTTCATCCAATACGGAGCAAGCGCACAAAAGGCTGATCCAGTAACTGGATCTTCATCAATGCCAATACGCGGGTAAAATGTACGACACACAATATCGATGTTTGGGTCATTTGCACGACTAGTCACCACAATACCTCGCGCATCTAGTCCAGCTATCAACGAAAATTCCACTTGTAATTCACGCACATCCTGCTCATCCGCTAGCTCAATGATATAATCCATCCGATTTTTACTAACTGCTCGCGGGATTACACCGAGTGCGGTAATAAGATCGACTGGTGCAGAGCAAGCTACAGGTATCTCTTGTGGTAATCTCATCCGCAAAACTCCATCATGCTGGCTAATGACAAGCTCCCCACTCAATGTGTGAAAACAAATAAATTGATCAGTCGCTACAATACCTCGATGATACAGATAGTATGCTGATGCCAGTGTTGCGTGACCACATAACTCAACTTCTACTTGAGGTGTAAACCATCTCAGTTGATAATGGTTATGATCTGCACTTCTATATATAAATGCGGTTTCGGATACATTCATTTCTGTAGCAATTTGCTGTAGTTGTGGATCTGTGAATTGATCTTGTTCTATCATAAGCACTGCCGCAGGGTTACCTGTGAATGGCCCATCTCCGTACGCATTAATCATCGCATAGGGAATGCTCATCTCTAGCAACTCCTTAATATAACTATTGCTAATTATTACGCCTCATCCTCTATCGGAATAAGAATATCAACAATTTCTTCCTCCAAATGTTGACCCTCAAGATAGAATATCTCAAGCGAAACTGCTTGATCTAACCGTTTATAACCATGTTCTTGAATCCATGCTTTAACCATCTCATAGCCTTCACCGATCCTCTGGGAAGAACTACTAACTAACGCATATCGATGCATCGGAATCGTAATCGCAACCATTCCTTGTGGTAGTGGATCTTCACTGTACTGAGACTCAAAACAAGCCCAATACGTAGCAAATGTCTCATTACCAAAGTAAGGACAATACATCACATTCGACTGTATAACATGATTGAGCTCATGCTTTCTTGCAAGAAAATCGGTCTGCAGGCGAATCGCTTCATCTGGAAAAGATGAATATGGTCCACAATATGGAACTCCAACAAGATGCAGCGTTGATTTATTAACAATTGAGCAAGTTTCCATGTTATACTCCTCCTAAAACTTTTCATCAACTTCCTAATATAACTTCCGAGTGAATGAAAAGTACTACGGAAGCGTTAGCCGAACAACAAGATCTATATTATAGCTAGTCTCGGTCAATATTGTAGCATAATCCTATATGAAAATGAAAGTTATTCACTTTCAAGTCTTTTCATGAAATCTTCCATGGCACTATATCCTTGTTGCTTCAAATACCAGTTATTTGCTGCTGCCTCAATTAACCCAGCAACATCTCGTCCAGGCTGTAATTGAATCTCAAGATGTGGAATTTTCACACCCATGTACTCTACAAATGTTGGCTCAAGATCAAGATCATTATTGAGATCATTTTCACGCCAACGGGTTAGTTCAATATCAAGTGAAATTCTTGACTCATCTTGAAAAGCTTTACGACCATATAAGCGAACAACATTAATTAATCCTACACTACGTAGGGCAAGAAATTCTTTGGTCTTCTCATTATGTGAACCTATCAGTGCATGCTGGCTTAGCTTTTTCAGTACGATGATATCATCTGCTACAAGGCGGTGACCACGACGAATTAATGTATGTGCCGTTTCACTTTTTCCGATTCCTGATTTACCACGAATAATAATTCCAATGCCAGAGACATTCATACAAATTCCGTGAATAGATTGCTCCGGTGCTAATTGCTTCAATAGATAATGATCTAACTTACCAATAAATGTAGCTGAATCATCGCTTGTCCGTAGTAATGGAATGCCTTCCTCTTCACAATACATTTTCAAATATTTCAAGCCATCTTGACCTGCTGTAACGATGAAGCAAGGTGGACGGTACTTTACGATATTTCCAATATGATGATTCCTTTGTTCCTCAGTTAGTCCATGCAAATATGTAATTTCTTTACGACCTAATATTTGAATATGTTTTTGCGGAAAAAAATCAAAATAACCAACAAATTCAAGCCCCGGTCGATAAGCTCTTGCTTTCGTAATTGTGCGATGCAGCTCGTTAGCACCAGCGATAACTTCCAAGGAAAACTGATTAATTAGTTCCTTAACCTCTATTACCTTCATCACCAATACCTCCATCGTGGCAAAAAACGCCCTCGTATTTGTCTACGAGAGCGAGTTTCTTTTTATTAATTATATACTTGATACTTCTTATAATCTAGTTACAATATACAAAATTTAGAAATTAAATACAAAGTCATCATCAGTTAATGGCTCAACGTTCAATGTACGTACATAACCATTTCCTTTTTTCGAGAAGAAATCATGCTGTTTTGTACTAGTACTAATTCCGTTCAACACGATTGGATTAATTGCTTCTTCTTCAAAATGAGGTTCAAGTCCAAGATTCATCAATGCTTTATTCGCATTATAACGAACATAAGCTTTAACTTCTTCTTGTAATCCAAGATCTGAATACAAAGCATCCGTGTAAGTAACTTCATTGTCATAAAGTTCAAGCAATAGATCAAGAACTTCTTGTGTAAGTTTTTCTTGCTCTTCTTGAGAGAATGTCGCAGCTATTTCTTGTGCAAGCACACCGATGTACAATCCGTGAATACTTTCATCACGCAAGATTAAGTCAATAACCTCTCCACTACTCGTCATTCTGCCTTGTCCAGCTAGATATAGAGGGTAGAAGAAACCACTGTAGAACAAGTAGCTTTCGAGTAGAACGGAAGCCGCCATCGCTCTATAAAGATCACGATCGTTCTCAATGCCATTGTACCACTCTGCAATAATACCGGCTTTTTTCTGTAACTGCGGATTGTTTTCTACCCATTTGAAAATTTCATCAATTTCCTCAGTAGAAGCTAGTGTTGTAAAAATACTACTATATGATTTCGCATGAATTTGCTCCATCATTCCCATAAATCCTAACACTGCTTTACGTTGTAATCCTTCAACATGCTCCAAAATCTTCGGCATACCAACTCCGCCTTGAACGGTATCAAGTAACGTCAAGCCGCCTAGTACTTTTTTATATAAAGAACGCTCATCTTGCGTCATTAATTCCCAATCCATTTTATCATCCGATAAAGGAATCTCTTCATCCGTCCAGAATTGCATAACATTTTGTTGCCAGAATGTTTGAGTAAAATCGTCGTCAGGACGGTTCCAGTTTACTGCTTTCATATTCAGTATACTCCTTCACACTATGATGAAATACAGCTGCGCTTTATACGGCGCAGCTTGTACATTCCTCGATAGTTAGTCGTTTTGTTCTTGTATAGTACAAGGATTTCAATCCTTTTTGTGCTGCGTAAATGTAGAAACGAGAAAGTTCACGCGTCGTAACATTACTATTAACATGGAGTACAGTGGATACGCCTTGGTCAATATGTTGTCCTAGTTCTGCGATCAGATCAATCAATTTGAACTGATCGATATTGTAAGCAGATTTATAGAAGAAGAAGTTATCCTGTGCTAAATACGGCATTGGGTAATAGGTTGTTGAGTTCGCATACGTACGAGTTTCAATATGCTCAACAATCGGCATTACACTTGACGTTGCATTTTGAATATATGAAATACTTTGAGTCGGTGCAATCGCTAGACGGTAAGCGTGGAATAATCCATGCTCTTGTACCTTAACTTTAAGTTCTGCCCAATCAGCAGGACCTGGGATATGCATACCATCGAATAGTTCTTGTACACGAGCCAGCTTCGGACGGAAATCCGTTTCAACGTAACGATCGAAATACGTACCTTTTGCATATTCAGAACGATCAAAGTCTTTAAACGTTGCTTTACGTTCTTTCGCAATTTCCATACTTTTCTCAATGGAATAGAAATTCATCATCATGAAAAATACGCCTGCAAATTCACGAGCTTCTGGACTTTCATAAGAAAGCTTATTTTTCGCAAGGTAGCCATTAAGGTTCATTGCGCCAAGACCTACGGAGTGAAGTTCATCATTCGCTTTACGAACACCTGGTGCGTTATCGATTTGCGAAAGATCACTTACTGTAGTTAATGCTTCGATACCAACGTGTACAGAATCTTTAATTTCTTTGCGTTCCATTACATTTACAATGTTCAAGGAAGCAAGGTTACAACTTATATCGCGACGAATGATATCTTCATATCCATAGTCGTTAATTTCTGAAGTTTCTTGCAGTTGGAAAATCTCCGTACATAGATTAGACATTTTTACAGAACCAATGTCTTTCAAAGCATGCCATTTGTTAGCATTGCTCTTGTTCATAATATATGGATAACCAGATTCAAGTTGAATCGATGCAATTTTTGTAAGCATTTCACGTGCAGACATGACAACTTTTTTCTTAACGTTGTCATTAGCAAGTAATTCATCGTACATAGCGTCAATATCAATATCATCAAGATGTTGACCGTACTCTTTGTATACGGAATAAGGTCCGAATACATGAAGTGGTTTGTTTTGTGCTGCTAAGTCATAGAATTTATTAGGAATAATAAGACCAATTGATAATGTCTTAATACGAGATTTCTCGTCAGCATTAATCTTTTTGCTATCTAGGAATTCAATAACGTCCCAGCCGAAAATATTGTAATATCCAGCACCAGAACCTTTACGTTGACCCATCTGATCCGCATAAGAGAATGCATCCTCCATTAGCTTCAGAACAGGCATAACCCCTTTTGCAGCGCCTTCTACACCTTTAATCGGTTCACCACGGCCACGTAGCTTGGATAGGTTAACAGCAACACCACCACCGATTTTGGAAAGTTGCATACATGTGCCAAGCACATAGTTAATGGAGTTCAAGGAATCATCCATTTCAAGCAAGAAGCATGATACCATCTCACCACGACGACTTTTACCAGCATTAAGGAATGTTGGAGTCGCTGGTTGTAAACGTTGATCGATCATTGCTTGTGCAATACGAGTAGCTCTTTCGATATCACCTTCGCCTAGATGCAACGCTACGATTGAAACACGCTCATGGTACTGCTCAAGATATTGTGCCTTGTCATTTGTTTTCATAGCGTAGTCTTTATAAAATTTTGAAGCAGCCATATAAGATTGGAATTCAAATTTTGCCGCTTCAGTAAGATCAAAGATTGTTTTCACTTGATCATATGTATATTTGTCATATACGTTGTCATAGAAATCATTCTCAATAAGATAGTTCAGTTTATCATGTAAAGAAGCAAACTTAACGCTCTTTTCGTCAACTTCAGCCATAAATGCTGCAACTGCTTCTTTATCTTTTTCTAACTGGTAGAAACCGTCTGCTCCGCGTTGCAAGAGCTCATTATTCAGTTCAATATGTTTCAATGGTTTGCACCCTTTCCATAAATTGTAGCATGTCTTTATTTGTGCCAGAAAGTTCGAACTTAGAAATGACCGGTACATTGTACGTCTCAGAAATTGTATCAGCACTTTTTGCGAAACCAGTGCCCCAGTTACGGTTACCACTTGCTGAAACGCCTCTCAACATATTGTGGTTATCTTGCAAAAAATCATTGACTTTCTGCGGGACTTGTCCAAAGCCTGTTGTATATGTAATAAGTACGTACGGCTCGTCCACCTTGGGCATCTCATCAATAGAGACTGCTGGCATATTTAATTTTTTCACAAAGCGTTTGACATTGCCTGTCTTAGAGTCATATACAACTAACATGTCCCACTATCTCCCCCTACCATTTATCCCAATCAAAAAGCGCTCTACCCCCTATACATGACAGGCAGATGCGCTTGTAGTCGGAACCATGGTGTTCGCAGTTAAACTGCTAGATTGCTATATCCATAACTAGATATAGTCGATGAATAGAATCATACCTCAATATATAGGTCGAGTCAATGAGATTTCGTCATATTCTTTGCAATTTAAGCTATGAAAATATTTTCATAACGCTCGTCCCAATAGGGGCTTGAGATTTCGCCACTCGACTATTTTATCAGATAGCGTTATGATGTGATAGTGACATTTTATAGATCGTTTTGGAGGCGCTTATGAAAGCAATATTATCAACAGAAGAAGCTCTTAACAGACTTGAACAATTATGCCAAGCAAGCCAAATACAAGATATTGAATTGATGAAGTACATAGAACATCAAGCTGCTGAAAATGAGCAATTAAAGCTTACTTTGCACAAATTACGTACAACGATCGCCCAAAAGGGAAACACTATATCTAGTATGCATAGTAAATTAACTGACGCACTAAGGGAATAGAAAAGGCTGTGCCATAGGTTAGCTATGGACAGCCTTTTCTATTAAAGGTAGTTCAAAAAGCGGACTTTGATAACGATGAACGTACTAAAGTAGCATATTCGACATCGAATATGAAGCGAACTTGGAAAGTCCGGTACGCGTGTACCAATTATGTACACTTGCGTTTCCTCCTTCCTCAAGTAGCGCTCCATCTTCTTGGTTCTGAAAGCCCACTTTTTGAACCTTCATTTTAAATCGCAGTTCAAATCATCGAATAAGAAACGAAAAACATTTACTTAATTGCGACGAAGAACAAACGAGTTGAGTGGTCGTCAGCAGCCTTTAACTGAAAATCACTATACAAATGTATATGAGTAAAGCCGACTGAGCGTAATGCCCCTTCTAACCACTTAGAGCTATATGCTCGTTGGACATGTTCCTCATCAATTCTGCTATAGCGACCATCCGCCTCTTGAACAAATATCGAAAGAAAATGTTCGATAATATGGTCATCTTCGTCATAATCACTACTCCACATGTATGAAATTCCGTTCTCATCATATACAAATGGCTGATCCTCAGCATATTGCTCAAAGCGCGAAATTGGATGAACATCAAATATAAAGCTACCGCCTTGCTTCAATTGGTCATACGTAGCTGATAATGTAGCTAGTAGATCATCTTCATCGACAATGTAGTTCAGGCAATCACAGAATGAGATTACCGAATCTACTTGTTCAGACAATTCCCACTGGCACATATTTTGTTCAATCCATGTAAGACTTCCATCTATCGAAGGTTGTTGCTCCCACTTCTGCGCTGCTACAGCTAGCATATCACTTGATAGATCAATACCAACGACTTCATACCCATTAATCGCTAAGGGTATAGCAATACTGCCAGTGCCACAACCTAGATCTACCACTTTTTGCGGTTTTCCGTGTTGTTGCCATACGGCTTCAGCGAAAGCGATCCACTCTTCATATGGCATATCTGCCATAAGACGATCATACACCGTAGCAAACTGACCGTATGAATCCATTATTATTCAACCTCATTCGTATTTTCGTTTTTCGGTTTTGGCGCACTTTCTGTTAGATACGTCCAGCTACCTTGTTGAACAACGATACCCTCACGCATTAACTTACCTAATGCACGTTTGAAAGCACCTTTGCTCACACCAAAGCGACTACGAATAAGTTCTGCTTCTGTCGCATCAGAATACGGCATACCGCCACCAGGACGTTCTTTGATAAACGCTAATATACGATCAGCATCTTCAACACGTCCAAATTCTTTTTGCTGCGTCATCGATAGATTAACTCGTCCATCTTCACGAACAAACGTTACACGAGCTTTCACGCGTTGACCAAGACGAAGACTTTCAATACGATCTGTGCTCGGAATTAATCCGTATGCACCGAACCCTACCACGCCACCATCAATAACAACGAAAGAACCCATTTGTAAGCTTTTCGTAACCCATCCCTCAACCCACTGATTTCTCCAAGTTTCTGGTGCAGGGAATGTAAGTGGAGCAAGTTCTGGTTCTTGCGCAAGCTTAGCGATTTGACGACCACTCTTATCATGTGTCATGAATACGAATACTTCATCACCAACGATCGGACGGTACTCGATCATTTCTGGTAATTCACTAAGTGGCAACAATAGTTGACGTCCAAGACCCATCTCGAGGAAACAACCTAGTCTGGGATGAACATCTGCTACAACTAATCGGGCCATTTGATCCAATGAAATGAATGGTTTGTTCATTGTCGCACAAATACGATCTTCTGAATCAAAAAAAATAAAAACTTCAATCTCATCACCAACATGAGGCTTAGATCCTACAAGCTCCGTATATGGCAACAATACATCCTCTTCACCATTATTAAGAAAATAACCATAAGGAGAAACTTCGCGAGAAATTTTTAATCGCTCAGTAGTTCCTGCTACATAGCTCATACTAATTCCACAACCTTCGCATCCGACCAAATTTTCTCGATATTGTAATACTCTCTTTCTTCACGATGGAAGATGTGTACGACAACATCTCCGATGTCGATTAATACCCAACGAGCCGTGTTTTCGCCTTCTACACCACGTACCGTAAAGCCAAGCTTATCCGCAGTTTTACGAATTTCAGTTGAGATTGCTAATACTTGAGTATCTGAATTACCACTACAGATTACGAAATAATCTGCGACTAAAGATAAGCCATTTAAATCTAGGGCTACTAGATCATGTGCTTTCTTGTCCTCTGCTGCATCTATCACTGCTGATAATAATTTTTGTACTTGTTCATGTCCTTTCATTTGAACCCTCCTATTATTTGTATATCTATTTTGAATAACTTCTCTGCTATGAATACTTATTTCGTATTCAATTGTAGTACGATACTATTTCTCGCTTCTAAAGTAACAGGGTAGACCACTTTTCCTTTTTCAATTAAAAATACGATGGTTTGATCAAGACCGAACAATATGGCTTTCTCCAAGCTAACTTTCGCTAGCTCACGCGCCTCATTAACACCTGGAAAATCACGATTCGGTTCAATATAATCGGCAAGCCAGACGATTTTCTCTAACATGCTCATGTTGGCTCTGCCAGAAGTATGATAGCGAATGGCATCACAGATCTCGACGTCGTGCACACCATATTGTTCTTTGGCGACGGATGCACCAACTTCAGCATGCCATAACTCCTTATTGTAATGAAGCACTCGCTCATCAAGTGAGTATTGCTTAATATAAGTCGCTTGATCTGCAACAGACCAATATTTTGCAACATCATGAATAATCGCTGCAAGTTCTGCACGCTCTGGATTCTCACCATAACGCTTCGCCAGCTCAATCGAAGTACTCATAACACCTTGTGTATGAATCCATCGACGTTCTGGCATTTGCACGCTTACAGATTCCATAATCTGCTGCCTATCCATAGATTCGATTCCTCCTTATATACTGCGCAACGGAATCGGGTACATAGTACTGTAATGATAATCCCTGCTCCGCACGTAATCGGAGCTCTGTAGATGATATACCGATAAGTGGCATAGATGCAATCGTTAGTTTACTTCTCCACTCACTAGAAAGTAAGTCAAGTTGCAACGGATCAGAAGGTCGATTAAGACCAATAAATGAAATTAATGATCTTAACTCTTCTGCTCGATGCCATGTCGGCAAATCATGAATACGGTCAGAACCAATGATGTAGCTGAACTGATGATGAGGATACTGACTCATTAATCTAGTCACTGTATCGAACGAGTAACTGATGCCACTACGGCTTAACTCAATATCTAGTGCGCGGAAAGCAGATTGATCTGCAATTGCTAACTGAACCATCTGTAAACGTTGCTCCGCTGTTGCAAGCGGCGTATTTGGCTTTAAGGGAGGAGTGGCAGTAGGGATAAACCATACTTCATCTAAGGACGCCGCTTCCATAGCTGAGCTTGCAGCAATCATATGACCCAGATGAATTGGATCAAAAGTCCCACCCATTATGCCAACTTTGCGCATTATGCCACCTCCAATCACTGTGTTAACGTATTCGAACTATCTTGGAAGAACAATTGTTTTGTAATCTACAGATTCTTTGTAAAGTACAATCGTCTTACCAATGACTTGTACTAATTCAGTACCTGAAGCTTCAGAAATCTCTAAACCGATTTCTTTGGCATCATCATCACAGTTGTTCAATACAGAGATTTTAATTAATTCTCTCTTTTCAATTGCCTCTTCAATATGGCGAACAAGGTGTTCGTTTGCTCCACCTTTACCAACTTGGAAAATAGGTGTTAAATGATGCGCTAATGAACGCAAATGACGTTTTTGTTTTCCTGTTAACATATATAATAACCTCTTTCGTGTTGTAATGTTCAAAAAACGGGCTTTCGATAAAGGGCATCTTCGCAGCCATTACCCAGCAACGTGTACGTTTCTAGTACACAAGCGGACAATGTTTAGCTCGAGACTTCAGATGGAAGTTCAAAATCGTGGGCTGTCAGCATCAAGAAGATGACATTCAGCGAAAACGAGTAGCGCAAGTAGTAGTTATTGGTACACGAGCACACACAGGCTTTCGATGGAGGGCATATTCGACGCCGAATCAACTACGTTAGCATAATCCGCGTGATCACAGTCCGCGATTTTGAACTACCTCTCTCATCGCATCCACAGGTGCTTGTTTACCTGTCCAATATTCAAAAGCAAACGCACCCTGATATATGAACATTCCTAAACCACCATGAGCGACACATCCATGCTGCTCTGCCTCGAGTAGAAACTGAGTCTTCAATGGGTTATAGATAAGATCACTTGCTACCGCTCCGGATTTCATCCATTCCCCAGCAATTGGCGTTTCACCAATATGCGGATACATTCCTACAGATGTCGTATTAATGACAATATCTGCTTGTCTACACAATTGCTCAAGCTCATCATGTCCTGCTGCAATTAATGGCACGGCACTATTCAATGAAGCAACCAATTCATCGGCTCTAGCAACTGTGCGATTAACAACATATATCTCTGACGGATTTTCTTGAAGTAATGCATAAATAATACCTCTTGATGCACCACCCGCTCCGACGACAACGATCTTCTTGCCTGCAATGTTAGCAACCGCTTCTTCTTTCAATGATCGAACATAGCCAATCCCATCCGTATTATACCCGATCAATCGGCCATTTCGATTAATTACAGTGTTAACGGCACCTAATGCCAGCGCGTTGGCATCAATCTCATCCAGTAAGTCCATCACATGAAGCTTATGTGGTATCGTTACATTCATACCTAAGATACCAAGATCTCGTACTGCCTGTACGAATGAAGGTAATTGCTCAGGCGTGACTTGGAATGCCCCATATATCGCATCTATAGAACATTGTTGGAATGCTTCATTGAGCATCAATGGAGACTTAGATTGCTTAATAGGATCACCGATTACACAATACAACGCCTTACTATTATGAGCCTGTTGCCACTCTAATAATTGTTGGATAACGTCCAAACTGATCACCTCACCTGCATCTGAAACTTCTAGATCATTGAATCACGTAAAACAACTTTAATTCCTTTTGGCGCGTAAATATCAAGTAATGCACCACTGTCGCTATTTACTTGAATCCAACCTAGTCCAGAAATATAGATATCATTGTATTGTCCACGTTTTACACGTAATGAATGTCTTGTCCACGCAGGAATATCAGCAAGTTCTTCTCTACTAGGACCACCTAATAATTCGCCTTGATGTTGTTCATACAACTCATCAGCACGCTCTAGCTTAGTACGATGAATGTTAAGCCCATTAGACACGTAGAAAGTAAATGATTGACGGTCACCTTCCACAAAATCAAAACGAGCGATACTACCCATGAACAATGTTTGACCTTCATTCAATTGATATACAAGTGGCTTAATTGGCTTATCTGGCAAAAGTGTTCCTAAGAAACTACGCGGAACAATTTCAGTCATACGACTTGTATAAACTATACCCGGTGTATCGATGATCGCATTTCCATCATCAAGCGGAATACGAACCGCATCAAGTGTTGTTCCTGGATAACGAGATGTAGTCAATTCTTGAGTAAGATCACTATAATCTGAGATTAAACGATTAATAAGTGTTGATTTGCCTACATTCGTTGCACCAACAACATATACGTCTCTACCGTTACGATAATTTTCGATTTCTTCTATCACTCGTTCGAATCCGATATTACGTTTTGCACTACAAAGTACAACGTCTACCGTACGTAGTCCTTGTTGCTTCGCTTGTTGTTGAACCCAGTTTCGAATACGATTCATATTCATTACTTTAGGCAATAAATCGATTTTGTTAACAACAAGCAATACTTCATTATTACCTACGAAACGTTGTAGACCAGAAATTAAGCTTCCTTCAAAATCAAAAATATCAACGATATGCACAACTAAAGAATTAGTATTACCTATACCACTTAGCAAGCGTAAAAAATCATCTTGATCAAGAGCTACAGATGAAGCTTCATTATAGTTTTTGATACGGAAACAACGCTGACAAATAATAGGTTGTTTCTCTAATGCTGATGCCGGAACAAATCCGATTAATTCCTTATTTTCTGATTGAATGGCTACACCACAACCAGCACAATGAATACGACCATCAGACTCATGCTTATTACTTCTTTGATTCACTATTTTGTTTCCTCCTCATGCCATAAACTACGTTTTCGTAATTTTGAAATTACGATACGTTCAAGTCGACGATTAACTTTCGTCATGATGCCTTCTTCTTGGGGGGCGATTGGCGCAACGAGTACTGTATGCATACCCATACGATTTCCACCGAACACATCAGTCATCATCTGATCACCGATCATTAACGTTTTAGCTGGCTCTAGTTTTAATATGTTTAATGCTTTAACAAACGCGCGTTGCGCTGGTTTTCTCGCTGCATGAATATAGGGAAGCTGCAATGGAGCAGCAAATGTACCGACACGACTATCATTATTATTGGACACAATTACAACCTCGAAACCTTTAGCAGCTACTTCCGCAAGCCATTTAACAAGTTCTTCAGTAGCTAGTGGAGAGTGTGCTCCAACTAAAGTGTTATCCAGATCAGTAACAATCCCTCTAATCCCTTGTTCGTAGAGCTGATCCAAAGGAATATCATATATCGATTGTACTTTCATTTTAGGTAAAAATATTTCAATCATTAAGCGTACTCCTCCAGCTTCATGCTTTATTACGAAACTATAACATACATCGTCATTTTGTTGCAAAACAAAACCCCGCCCACAAGGAAAAACTTGCGGACGGGTTCATAGTCAACGCATTCATTTGTTACTTCTTCTATTATAATAGAAGAAATAAAGTGAAATGACCACTAAAATTTCATGAATTCCAATCTTTTTTTAATTGTTTTACAAGATGTTGTACTTCAGTTAACTCCTTTTCACTTATTACTTCACTACTATAATGTGCTCGTTCATAATAATGTAGTAATTGTTGTAAATCATTACGCCAAACTTTTGACCCAAAGTTCCAACTTGATACCGTCTCTCGCAACGTTGCATTATTCATTTTCGCTAATCCATTTCGATAGCAAAAGCTAATAAAATTAGTCGTTTCTACAACGACTCTTTCGTTTATCGAATACTTGCGATAACGTATTCTATTCATTAACTCAAAAAGCTCTTTACGGTATTTCACGCCTAGTATAATAGCGATTACAACGATAGCAGTTAACAGTACATAGCCGATCCATCTAAGAGCTGGACTAGCTTCTTTATTCTGATCAGCAACGACATCATCTAATTGCAGAGGTGCTGGAGTAGGAACCAATACATTTTCTAATGGATTAATCTCATCATCTACATAAGTATAAGGAAAAGCAAAACCTGGTGTAGGCTCAAATGCTACCCAACCATATCCTTCAAAATATACCTCTACCCATGAATGTGCATCCGCATTGCGAACAGTATAAGTCCCCGAAGTATCTGAGTTCTTCATATATTGCGTAAAAGCTAACTGTTCTTGATTCGCCATTGCTTCATCACTCACTCCTGAGGAGAAGCCTTTCACCCATCTCGCAGGTATATTTAGCGTACGCGCCATCATTACCATTGAGGTCGAGAAGTAATCACAATACCCTTCTTGTATTTCAAATAAAAATTGTTCTACAAAATCTGAGCTAGAACCTGTCATCTTCGTCGTATCCGGCGTATTCGTATAATTGTACGAATTTTTCAAGTGTTGCTCAAGTAATAAGACCTTCTCATAATCATTATTGGCACTGGCAGTCACTTCTTCAGCTAATTCTCTAACTCGCTCAGGAAATAATTGGGGAATAGAAGTATAAGCTTGCATAAGATCCTCATCCTCAAATGTCGCAGTTGCTTCCGCTAAGGCTTGATGATCGATCACAATAACTTCGGACTCCACTTGATAAGTAGCGATATTAGATTCCACATTACCGTCTCCGTATTGTTCAATGCGCCAATCAGATGGATGCCATAGTGTTCCCTTAAGTAACTCACCTGGTCCTATCGTCGTAATTTCTGTTACATCAGTTAATTCTTCACTAAGGTTTACTGTGTCTTTATATACAACCTCTAGTATCCTTGAAGCTTGGCCAGCAGCAAATAATACTGGTAGTGGAGCTAGTCTGACAAAGTCATATTGTTGCTCGACGATAATAGTTTCTGCCAGCGGACGTTCTTCCGCTATAAACTCTTCATCAATCCTAATAATTTGATTATCTTCCAAAGGATTTATGTCGTACCATCCTGTACCATCGTAGTAATAACGAGATTCACCACGCCAGTAGCTTTTATGTGTCGTCTTTACGGTCATCACTGGTGAGTAATCAAATTGAAAACTTCCTCCCAGCTTTTTATCTGTTCTACTGTAACCCGACGTCATCGAAGTTAATGGCGAACTATTAACATTCGTACTTGTGCCTCTGCCACCACCATTACCCAAGCCGTTTCCGATTTCCACTTTTTCGCCACGTGATTGCTTCCATAACGCATACGGATCTTCTAATAATGGTGGCTTAGCAGGTAAATTCATGCCAATGGCAAGTAACATCGCGATGACAACAAACATCGGAATAATAATAGCTAACGGATGGTGTAATAATAGTTTGAAGCTAGTAGAATTTTTCTGTTGCAAATGATGAAAATGAAGTAAAGTATGCCAAATAAGAAATAAGACTATAATTATTGCAATTTGCAACCATAATTTCATTGGTGAGAAGGAATCTTTCACACATAGAATTAATAATGAAAAAGCAAAAAATAAATATAATCGTTTTTTTGTAGTCACCCATGCACTAAAAATTAGCTGCGAGATAGAAACAACTAATACAATCTCAATAAATGGATGCATACTTTGAATATAATGCCAAATGCGCTGAAAGTTCGTTATATCTTCAGCAATTGGTTCAAAGTGTTCCTGCCTTACCATAATCGTTATCATAACAATCGAGATAAATTCAATGACATATAAAACGAATTTCGGTAATCTGCTACTGCCTAAAAAGTGAACTACACTTATTAACGCTAGCGATAACCAGATGATATTGTAAGTATCATTCCACCAATAACCCCGAAAGACAGAAAGCACATTCACAATCATTATAGCAACGAGTAATGGAGTCAGGCGTTGTAGCCATTCATAATGACCTTTCACATTTATCACGCCCCACTTCCTTCAAGACTATCAAATGTTGTTGCCCATTCATTAATTTCAATAACGCGAAATCCTTCGATACGAAATGCACTTAATACGGCAATAGCCTCCAATTGTTCTGTTGCCGTAGTATAACTAGCAATATAGAACAACGTGGAATCACTACGTATTTGTTTCAGTGTAGCCAATAATGCTTTGGTCAGTTCAAAAGTAACAATAAGCAAAACATTGTTACCTTGTAAGTCTCTCATTCGAGTATGTAGTAACTGACTTAGTGGTTTGGATGCATCAGCATCTACAGTCATAAGATGATTCATCATCCCAACGTGATGAGCCATTCCAGTTGAAGGATTACTATAGAAGTAGTTATCTCCAGCGGACAATAAACCAACAGCAGAATCGTTCTTCATACTATAATCCAATATAGAAGCTGCCATTGAAACCGAAATTTCAAATCGTTGTTGCAGTCGTTCCCGTTCATTAGATGTAGACACTGGTACATAACGATCTAATACGACTACCGATTTTTTCATCGATTCCCTTTCGAAGTCTTTTGATTTCCATGAACCTGTGCGAGCGGTAGCACCCCAATGGATTTTGCTTAATCGATCCCCATGCATATAATCACGGACACCATTTTGCTGAGTAGATTCTTTCGCGTGTTTGGAAATTGAATTGGAGGAGTATATACCATGATGACCACGAAGTAATTCTGTCCATTGTTTCGCTGATAGCGTTTGTGGAAACACTTGAATTGCACTATTTATATAAATTTCCCCGCCATGTGATTTCAAACCGAATGCATCATAACTTAAACAAGTCGTCGAACCGAAAGAATATTGTCCTCTCCTTAAATGAGGAATAATATATTGCCAATGACTTTCATTACGAAATCCCGGAACCATTGTCCCTTCAAACACTTGCTTCGTACCATCATGTCGGATAAGATTTTCCCTTACTAAAACGTAAGGCATTGGCATGAATTTTGTGAATTTCGCACTAAATGTAATTTGTAAGGAATGACCTGCCACGATCTGAGTTTGTTGTCGATTGTGTCCTTCATAGCCGATTAGTCTGTTGCCCTTCACATTTCGAATACCACTCCAATAACCAACAGACAAATAGATCAACAATATATTCAATATACCAAATAGCATTAACGAAGTTTTTCCACCTTGAAATAAGAAATAGAACAAACTACATATATAGAGAGCTAACAAACCGATCCAGCTGCGTATACTTTTCATCTGATTGCCCCCTTATCTCTGGACAAAAAGCGGTACATCAACTGTAGTAAGCATTTGCTCCAACACTTGATTAACATTAACCCCTTGCAAGCGTGCTTCCATACTTAATAACACGCGGTGACCAATAATATGAGGGAATAATTGCTTTACATCATCTGGTAGCACATAGTTTCGTTGGTATAGAAATGCTCTAGCTTTAACCGCTTTTGCTAGAGAGATCGATGCCCTTGGACTTGCCCCGAGCATCAAATAAGGATGGCTTCTAGTCGATCCAATAATTTTAATTATATACTGGGCTATAACATCATCTAAATGTACTTGCTGCACTAGATCTCGAATCACTAGAAGCTGTTCAATCTCCATTAATGGCTGCAATCCGTCTGCTGGGTGAATACTATTCGTATGTTGAATCATTTTTTGCTCATCTTGTGGCGATGGGTAACCAAGACGTAGTTTCAACATAAAACGATCTAATTGAGCTTCAGGCAATGTATATGTACCTTCAAATTCAATCGGATTTTGAGTGGCTAGCAAAATAAATGGTTCAGGTAGTTTGTGACCTTCACCGTCAACCGTTACATACCCTTCTTCCATTGCCTCAAGTAATGCGGATTGTGTCTTAGTTGTAGCTCTGTTAATCTCATCTGCAAGGAGAACATTTGTATGTACGGGTCCACTACGGAACACAAATTGCTGCTGTGCGGGATGGAAAATGGAAACGCCTGTGATGTCTGAAGGAAGTAGGTCGGGGTTACATTGAATTCTGCGGAATTGACCGCCTATCGTGTTAGCCAACGATTTCACGAGTTGAGTCTTTCCAGTACCAGGTACATCTTCAAGTAAGATATGCCCTCCTGCTAGTACTGCAATTAATAACCTTTCTATTTCTGCCTCTTTCCCTACTATTGCTGAAGATAACTGGTGAAATATTTTATGACATAATTGCATCGCAATTGACGAATTCTCCATAATATAACCTCCTAAAACTTTTTATTATCTACTTGATTAGTGATCTTGCAAATAAAAAGTTACTTTATAAGCGTAGTCATACGTAAGATTATCCAACTTCAAAAAGATAATCTTTGATATTCTTCTCTATTATAAATGAAGCCCCTAGAGAATCCTATTAATATTACGTAAAAGTTCATAATTTTGTAATTGCTTACAATTTTACTCCTCTCATTTTAGAAATAATTCTTGTTTCTTCTATATAAATGTAAACGAAAGTTACATTATGAAAGTTTCAATTTTTATGAAGTAATAGAAATTAATTAAAGTTAAAATGGTAATGGTTCAAAAAGCGGGCTTTCAGAACCGAGAAGATGAAGCGCTACTTGAGGAAGGAGGAAACTCCAGTGTACGTTATTGGTACACGAGTACCTACAATGTTTCTGCTAGAAACATACATCGGAAGCCTATGCTAAACTTACCAAGTTCACTTCATATTCGATGTCGAATATACGTCCAAGTCAATCATCGTTATCAAAGCTCGCTTTTTGAACTTCCTCTCGTAGGCACACATTTATGCCTTGATTAATACACTATACCAACCCCAATCGCCTAGAAAGGTGCGTGAGTTTTTGACACAACTACATTATTTTTTATCTGGTAATACTTCACAAGGTCATATTAGTCTCATTCCAGAAACGATGAAACAATTACAATACTTAATATTAATTGATGGTCCTTTCAGTTCTGAAAATGGTGAGATAATGGATCGGCTGCATAAAGAATTGTGCAACAATGAAATGCTTGAACTACAACTGGTTCATCATCCTTCATCACCACAGCATTTACAAGCCATACTATTACCACAATATAGGCTAGCCATTATTAGTTCCGCCCCTCCAGCCATGATTGAAACAACAGATTTTAAGGGTTCTATTATAACCTTGAATGTATACGACTTTTACAATTTAGAAATAATCGATCAGCATAAAGCAGCAATCGATGCTCTTGGTGAACAAATCTATAAAAATCACCTACATGCTTATCGTAGTTATGAACAGGCATTAGTCATTCATGATGAATGGGAAAAAATATATATCGATGCGATGGATTATGGGAAAGCTAATCAATTTGCAGATCAATTAGCCCAAAAATTATTTCCTACACTTGGAGACCACCCTTCTGCAGCACCAATTCATCGTTTTCTCGGCGCCGCAACACCTGATGGAGCAATAGACTATGTGCCTGTTTTAACAGAGGGCTTAACACGCTATTTCATCAAAGGTAGACCAGGCTCTGGCAAATCAACATTACTCCGTAAACTTGTACAAAAAGGAATTGAGCAACATTATCAGCTTGAAGTATATCAATGTGGATTGGATCCTAACAGCTTAGATATGGTCATCTGCCGAGATTTAGGTTTTGCAATCTTTGATAGTACCGCACCTCATGAATACTTCCCTATAGAAAGCGATGATCATATTATTGATATGTATGAGCTTTGTATCACAGCTGGGACAGATGAGAGATATGCATCCTCACTACAAGAAATATCATCGCGTTATAAACTACAAATGGCAGAAGGTAATACCGCATTAGCATTGGCAAAACAATTTCAACTCGACCGTGCGACATTAACGAAACCAGCACTCAACACTGAGGGCATACTACAGTTAGAGCAATTGATATTGAAAAACGTCGAGTCGATTATCGGCTTTCATCGTGGTGTATTGTAAATAAAAAAAGGCTCCCTCCAACTTTCGTAGTTTAACGCGAAAGTTGGGGGAGCCTTCTACTTTATTGCAACAATTATCCTTTCGGTTTCACAAATAGTGCCGCTAAGAAGGAGAATATGATCGCTGCTGAAATACCAGCGCTCGTTACTTTGAATATACCTGATATAACACCAATCCATCCTACATCAAATAACTCAGTTAATGCACCATGGACAAGTGCGTTACCAAAACTTGTAATCGGAACGGTTGCGCCTGCGCCTGCAAACTCAACTAACGGTTCATACCACCCAAAACCATCTACAAATGCTCCTACTACAACGAGTGTTGCCATCGTATGAGCAGGTGTTAATTTCATAACATCAAACATCAATTGTCCAATTACGCAAATCGCACCACCAACGACAAAAGCCCAAAAATAGATCATTTACTCTACCCCCATTCCTTTCAATGCAACGGCATGAGCAATACAAGGTATTGTATCTCCTTGTTGGAAGGAAATCGGTGACATCAATGCACCAGTCGCAACCATGAGCACTCGTTTTAATTTACCCTCTGTAAGTTGTTGCACAATTTGACCGTAAGTGATGACCGCTGAACAACCCGCTCCTGAACCCCCTGCTTGTACATCTTGTTGCTCGATATCGTAGATTCGTAGTCCACAATCATCAAAACAAGTTTGATTGATCGGTACACCTTCTTTCAGTAATAACTCTTTGGCAATGGGATGTCCAACACTCGCGAGATCACCAGTAATAATAAGATCATAATCAAGAGGTGTTCGATTTAGATCATTGAAGTGAGCAATAATGGTATCTACTGCAGCAGGAGCCATAGCAGCCCCCATATTGAATGGATCAGTAATACCAAGATCAATGACCTTACCAATCGTAGCAGCTTCAATACTTGGTCCTTTTCCTTGCAAGCTAACAATTGCTGCACCTGATCCAGTAATTGTATTTTGTGCTGTTGGCGGTTTTTGTGCACCATATTCCGTTGGATACCGGAATTGTTTCTCAGCAGTAGCATTGTGACTGCTAGTAGCCGCCATCCCATATTTCACAGCACCACTGCTTACAAGCTGGGCCACAATCGCTAATGATTCCATTGAAGTAGAGCAAGCACCAAAAACACCTAAGTAAGGGATAGCCAATTCGCGGGCAACAAAGCTATTCGTTATAATTTGATTAAGTAAGTCTCCTCCTACATAGATTTGTAGATCCGAGGAATCTAAATTCGCTTTCGTAAGTGCTTTTTGTGTCGCTTGATTAAGCATTAAACGTTCAGCTTTTTCCCAAGTCTTCTCATTCATATCTAATTCAGGATGGATTACATCAAAAGTATCAGCAAGTGGTCCTAGACCTTCTAATGGTCCTACAATTGTAGCTGTGCTAATTATTTTTGGCGCTTTCTCAAACCACCAAGACTGCTGTCCTCGCAACATATTAATGACCCCCTATACCTAGTACAATATAGGCTATTCCCACGATAAATGCTGCCACTGTTCCGAATACAATAACTGAACCAGCAAGCTTGAACATATTACTACCAGTGCCAAGTACAAGACCTTCCGCACGATGTTCTATCGCAGCAGAAGCCATTGAATTCGCGAAGCCTGTAACTGGAACTGCGGAACCTGCACCAGCGATCTGTGCAAACTTGTCATATACCCCAAGCGAAGTCAGAATAACAGATACAAGAATTAATGTAGCGACTGTAGGATTACTTGCTTCTTCAGAAGTCATTTTGAAGAAGTGCATATATAGTTCCGTCACACCTTGACCTAGCGTACAGATCGCTCCACCGATGAGAAACGCCATCAAACAGTTTTTAAGTACTGTACGAGGAGGTTCTTGTGTTTTGGCGAAACTTTGGTACTCTGTGGAACTCATATTCGACTTTGAATATTTTGTAACAGTTTTTTTCTTCTGCTTGCTCATATTAATCCTCCTAAAACTTTTCATATTGCTTCTTGAACAACCTCTTCCCAATGAAGAGTTGCTTCGGAAGCATAAACCAAAATTTTCATTTATCGCTCTCTGAACAACTGCTTTGTAATGACATACAATTAGTTATATTGTTTACAAAACTTCAAGATCTATGTAAAGAAATTTGACTGATTTACCATATCGCCAAAACAGTGGAAATTCCCAATTTCACTTCATCTTCTATGTGGAACATACTACGAAGCCAGCCGTCGTTATCAAAGCCTGCTTTTTGAACTTTCTATACAAATAAAAAAACTGCTGCCATCAATTCATGAATACTCCATGAATTGATGGCAGCAGCTATAATGTATAAGTTCATTTATTTCTGAATAATCATCACATCTTTGGCTTTTAGTTGTAATGTCCCTTGCACCAAGGATTGATTTAATAGATCCGTTCCTTGTATCTCACCCAAATCGATCGTTACATCATGAGCATTATGATTCAGAACGAACAAATAAGATTGGCCGTCTTTGATACGCTCAGTCACTTCTACCCCAGCTACAGGTTTCAGTAATGCATGAATTCCTTTTTCTTCGGTTACTGTTTTCACAAGGTCAGATAAAAATTGTGCGTCAGCACTACTAGCAACGTACCATGCTTGACCGTTTCCAAATTTATTTTTCGTTACAACTGGCATGCCTTTATAGAAATCACTACCATAAGTCGCAAGCACCTCAGCACCTTCACTATGAATCAAATCACATAAAATATTACATTCATATTGACCATTCAAATGACCGTACTGATTATTCATCACGATCTCATTACTTTGTCCTGGAAGTAATGCATCAATCTCTTCAGCCCATATCCCAAGTACTTTACGTAATTCCCCTGGGTATCCACCTGTAGTAACAATATCATTCTCATTTACAATACCACTGAAGAAGGTTGTAATAAACGTACCGCCTTTTTCAACAAACTGCTCCACCTTCTCAGCAAATCCTGGTTTCACCATATACATTACAGGAGCTACAACAATTTCATATCGTTCAAATTGCTCTTCTACGCTAATCATGTCTGCTTGAATATTATGTTGGAAGAAGGCATCGTAATACTTGTGCACTTGGTCAACATATTTCAAAGCTATCGTAGGACCACTTGTAAGATCAAGTGCCCAGCGATTTTCCCAATCGAAGACAATACCCACTTTAGATTGATGTCTAGCATCAAGTAATGTATCACCTAGTTGTACAAGCTCGTTTCCTAGATCTGCACATTCACGGAACACACGAGTATGCTCATGACCTACATGCTCAATTACGGCACCATGATATTTCTCACATGCTCCGATTGAACGTCTTAGCTGGAAGAACATTACGGTATCAGCACCATGTGCAACCGCTTGATAACTCCATAAGCGCATAACACCAGGACGTTTCAAGGAGTTATAAGGTTGCCAGTTTTGCTGACTAGGCGTTTGTTCCATTAACATAAATGGTTGGCCACCTTTAAGTCCTCTCATTAAAGCATGTGACATTGCTGTAAAACTAACAGGGGTGTCTATAGACGGATAGTTATCCCATGATATAACATCCATCTCTTTGCCCCACTTGAAATAATCAAGTTCAGGATATGTACCCATTAAGTTAGTAGTAATTTGAACATCTTGGGAAAATTCACGAATCGCATTATATTCGATTTTGAAACATTCAAGCATGCTATCGGATTGGAATCGACGATAATCTAATGAAATGGATTGGAAATTAGTACGATTACCAGCCCACTCTTCACTTAAACTATTCGGAGGAACAATTTCTGCCCAATCGTAGAACGTATGTCCCCAGAAATTCGTATACCATGCTTTGTTCAACGCTTCGATTGTTTCATAGCGATTACTTAACCATCCACGGAATGCTTCCGCACAATTATCACAATAGCAATAACCACCATATTCATTAGAAATATGCCATACAACTAATCCTTCATGCTTTGCATAACGTTCAGATAGTTTGCTTGCAATTTCTCTTGAATATTTACGATACGTTGGACTATTAGGACATGAATTATGACGTCCACCAAATTTACGTTTACGACCATCATAATCTACTCGTGTAACATCAGGATGACGATGAGCCATCCAAGCAGGATGTGCACCAGTACTTGTTGCTAAACAAATATATATATTATCCTTTGTTAAACGATCAATAATTCGATCAAGTTCCGAGAAGTTGTACTCGTTTTCATTCGGTTGGATTAGAGCCCATGAGAATACGTTAACTGTAGCGACATCAATATTAGCAATCTTGAACATCCGAATATCTTCTTCCATTGTAGGAGCATCCCATTGTTCGGGGTTATAATCTCCCCCATACCACATTTTAGGCAGCTTATTACTAATCATCATCGATTCTCCTTTTTCATATTCAATGATAGAACGAAGAGCCCATCGCTGGACTCTTTGTCTATTACTATTAGATTATATCTACTTAGACCACATTTCAACACGATCTTTAATTAGTTTGGAATATTCCTCATTCATTTTGCTTACTCCAACTTTATCAAGTTCAGCCATAAACTCATCATAAACTTTATCGAAGTCAGCTGGTTTTGCAAGAATCGCTTGTGGAATATATTTTTTCATCAAATCTTGAGATTTTTGGAAGATAACATTCGCATCAGACGCTGTATCGAAGTTAATCGTCCATCCTGCACCGTATGCACGTTCTGCAAATACGTCATCAGCAGGCCATAGATCTTTGTAAGTTGTCGCACCATAAGCAGCTAGAGTTTTCTTATCTGCCTCAGAGTAAGCTGCTACGATTTGATCAGGGAAGTTAGTCGTATAGTAATTACCAGAAGGATCTAGAACGCCATCACCATAACGAGCGGACAACCAATAGTTACCGATACCAGTTTGTTTTTTGAAATTATTACCATCGTTCGTTTTACGTTCTTGTACTTCTGCAGGAATTGAACGTTTACCATCAGCATCTACTGTATAATGAACGCCTTCAATACCCCAGTTAACAAGTACTTGACCTTCATCAGAAGCTAAGTAATCAAGGTATTTAATAATACGAACTGGATCCTTTGCATCAACAGTAATACCAACACCATATCCAGCAATATAACCAGTACCTTGGAATGATGCATTTTGGTAAGTTTCATCTAGTGTTACAGGGAAACGTGCATAAGTTTCATTGAATTTACCTTCTGCCTTCAAAGCATTTTCAGCTTCAGCGTAATCCCAATCTTGATCGATAATACCTAGAACACGACCAGAAGCCACTTTTGCTTTATATTGATCATATTTTTGCACGAAAGATTCTGGATCAAGTAAACCGATATCGTTCATATGGTTCAACCAACGGAAATATTCTCTTTCTTCAGCACGCTGGTAATGCATCTTAACTTCATAATTTTCTTGATTAACATAGAACTCGCCATCATCTGGTGCGCCTGTAGCATAGAATGCTGGGTTTGTTACAGAAATAAGAATTTGCCATTCTCCACCATTCAATGAAAGACCAAGACGAGGTTGTCCATCTTCCGTTGTTGGATTTTGCTCGATGTAAGTTTTAATTGCGCTCTCATAATCTTTTACAGTTTTAATCTCTGGGTAACCAAGCGATTCTACAACTTGATGCTGTAGTTGGAAACCACCACCAGATTCAAAATAAGTATGACCTACACCATCAAGTGGCAATGTATAGATAGAATCATCTGTTGCACTATATACAAGGCGATTAATATATTCGCCATATACTTTCATAAGGTTAGGAGCATGTTCTTCAAGTAATGGACGAAGGTCAAGAAGTGCACCAGCATCTACCAATTTATTCGTATTACCTTTTGGCATTACTAGATCCGGATACTCATCACTAGCAACCATCAATGCGAACATATCTGCATCTGAACCACCAACTGGGAAGTCTACTTGTAGACTTATGCCAGTTTTTTCACTAAGCACTTTACCAATTTCACTTTGATTTTTATCCCAGTCAGGATTCACATCACCAGACACAAGACGGATTGTCATAGGCTCTTGAGTTTCCTCACTTGAACCAGAAGTACTGTTGTTAGTAGTGCTAGGAGTATTATTGCCGTTGCTGTTACTACCACAAGCTGCTAAAAATAACATCGTCATCATTAACAACAAGCTAAGACCCATTTTTACTTTCTTCATTAATAACTGCCTCCCTTTTATCTATCTGTGATTATTATATTACGAGATGCTTAAACGTTTGTAAAAGCATCTCGACAATATCAAGGAAAAACTAACTTTTTACTGCACCTAATGTCATTCCTTTTACGAAATAACGTTGTAAGAATGGATAGATGAATAAAATAGGAACGGTAACTACAATCGTAATCGCCATTCGGATAGACTCAGGAGATACTGAGGCAATCGCTTGTTGGGCATTTGGATCACGATAATTTGCAGATGCTTGTGTTGATTGAAGTACTTTCATCAATTCATACTGCAAAGTCGTAAACTCTGGTTTCTGACTATTGTAAAGATAAGTATCAAACCATGCGTTCCAGTGACCTACCGCAATGAATAATGCGATCGTTGCAAGTACTGGTGTACATAGAGGTAAAATTATTTTCCAGAAAATCGTGAAGTCATTTGCACCATCAATTTTTGCTGATTCTTGTAGTGCCAAAGGTAAGCCATCAATGTAAGACCTAACGATAAATACGTTCCATACACTTAATAGTGCTGGTAATAAATAAACTTCAAATGTACCAATTAGACCAAGGTGACGCATTAGCATGTACCCTGGAATCAGTCCGCCTGAGAAGTACATTGTCATCGCGAACATTGGAGATAACCATTTTCTAGCTTGAAAATCTATACGACTAAGTGTGTAAGCAAGCATTGAAGCGGTAAGCACACCAATGCCTGTACCAAGAATCGTCCTAATTAACGTATTGCGCAGACCTGTACCTAGTGATTCATATCCAAAAATAGTTTCATAGTTTTTCCATGTGAACTCGCGTGGGAATATCGTTATACCACCGCGTACTGTATCTACGGAATCATTCAAAGAAATGGCTAGAACGTTCATGAATGGATAAAGTGTTATTATACCAGCGAGCACCATGATGAACACGTTGGCTATATCGAATATTTTATCGCCTATACTTCTTTGCATAAGCTTGCCTGAATTTGAACTCATCTCATATTCCCTCCTCTAGATGATAGATTCTTTCGTAACCTTTTTGTAAATATAATTCGCAAGGAATACGAGAATGATGCTAACTACAGAGTTGAAAATACCAATCGCAGTACCGTAAGAATATCTACTTAGATTAATACCGTAATTTAATGCGTATAAGTCTATAACTTCCGAATAATCTACGACGAGCGGATTTCCGAGTAAGAACTGTTTCTCAAAGCCGATACTAACAAGGTGACCGATTGAAAGAATGAATAATACCATGAACGTTGTTCTAATACCTGGCAAAGTAATATGCCACATTTTTCTAAAGCGTCCTGCTCCATCTACTGTTGAAGCTTCATATAATTCCTGATCGATACCAGACATTGCAGCTAAGAAAATAATGGAGTTCCAACCGGTTTCTTTCCAAGCATCTGAGAAGGTTACAATAGACCAGAACCATTCTCCCTTGGCCATAAATTGGATCGGTTGATCTATAATGTGTAAACTAATTAATAAATCATTAATTGCACCGCCATCCGTAGATAGCATTTTCGTAACGATACCTGATACAACTACCCAAGATACAAAGTGAGGTAGATAAGCGATCGTTTGGATTGTTCTCTTGAAAAATTGTTGACGCAATTCATTAAGTAATAGTGCAAAGATAACGGGCACTGTAAAGCTAACGATCAAGCCCATTGAACTCATTGCTAAAGTGTTACGTAAAACTAAGTAGAAGCGCTCATCTGTGAATAGTTCAATAAAATGTTTAAGCCCGACCCAATCTTGATTCATAATTGAATTTCGAGGTCTATAGTTTTGGAAGGCCATCAACCATCCCCAAATTGGAACATAACTGAAAATAATGACCCATATAACAAATGGCATAGACATAAGATATAAATACTTTTGTTGAAGCATCGTTTGCCAAAACCTTTTGCCCTTGCTTGCACCAATAGTTAAGTTGGTGTTTGTTGTTTGCTCTTTCATCCGGCTTCCTCCTACTACAATAATCCTTATGACTGTTTCGTTGATAAATTAATAATAGCTGAAATAAAAAAGTCGTAACACCATATAAATTTGCTATAAAATCATATCAAAAAGAGACTTTTACCATATAAATTAGTCTTTTTTATATAAATAACAGCGTTTACAACAAAAAAAATAGAGCTAATTGTAAATTAGCTCTAAAATAATTATTATTCACTTGATTTTTTACTCCTATAATAATTTCGCTTCATATTCGATTAGGTTTATACGCGGATGGTGATACACCCTTATACCGCTTAAACTTACTATGGAAATAATCTACATTGGCATATCCTACCCGCTCCGCCACTTGATGAACTTTATAACCTTCTTGAAGCATAATAATGGATTGCTCAATTCTCACATTGTCCAAATACGTATTAAAGCTCTCTCCAGTATGATTTTTGAACATCTTACCTAAATAGCCACTATTATAATTGAATAGATCAGCCATCGTCTCTAAGCGTAGTGGTTCTGCGTAATGTCGATCAATAAAATCAATCATTTGTTTCATAACCGTCGTATTCGTGCTCTCTGTCACGGTTAAACGATTCATTAACGATGTTAATTGGAACTTTAATTGGTCTAACATAAGATGATAGTGATGAGTCAAATAAAGCTGTGTAACAAGTTTCAAATCATCTTCAAGTGCTAATTGTGGGTGCATTGCAGAGATTCGATTCATTACCATCGTTAACAATTGCGCCCAGCTAGATTTCATCTGTTGCTCAGTATCACAATAATTTCGTAATTGATCGGCTATTTGATCAAGAAGCTCATCTAGCATCGTTTTGTTTCCGACATCAATCACATAAAATAACTTTTGAGACATTTGATCAATAAATACCGACAAAGGCAGCTCAGGCTTGTCGAAATCATGTGTGTGAATGATATCATTAAGTTCAAATAACTCATTAGCATGCATAAAGAAGCGATTTTTCAAAGCAATCTTCACTTGAACAAGTTCCTCATATAATGCCAATATGTCCGTATGTGTGGAACTCATTATTGCTACAAATTGTGCTTTCTGATTGCATGAGAGTTCAATAATATTATTCAAACGTTCTTTCTTCGACTGATTCATCGAAACCTGATTAATTAATATGCCAATATAAGCATCCGTGGAGAATACATATCCCCATTTTTGATCTTCAATAAAGGTGGAAAGCTGTTGTTTAATCATATTTCGTGTCGTTAAAGAATGTTCACGACTATAAGTATCAAGTAATATGATATTTGCTTCCGAAAATGGCTGCGTAAAAAGGCGCTTCCAATGTTCTAAACTTAGTTCTGCTTCTTGTAGCTCATATTCCACAAAACCTTTTAACCATTCTTCCCGAAGCAATGTTAATGTTTGTGTACTAATAACAGCATCTTGCTGTGATTTATTTAGTTCCTTACTAACCTTCTCAATATAAACTGTTAGTTCATTCTCATCTATTGGCTTCAACACGTAACCGTCTACTTTAAATCGAATCGCTTGTTGAGCATATTGAAATTCACCATAGCCACTCAATATTAAAATTCGTGACTTAGCACCCAACTGACGTAGCTCTCCAATCGTACGAATTCCATCCATTATGGGCATGCGAATGTCAATGAGTATGAGGTCAGGATTATGTTCCTTATACAATTCAATAGCCTCGACTCCATTGCTAGCAAGAGCAACTACATTAAAACCATACTCTTCCCACTCAATTAATGATTGCAAGCCTTGTCTAATCATTGGTTCATCATCAACAATCATTACTTTATACATCTAGCTCTCCTCCATGTTGATTGCAAATGAAACGGAAGTACCTTCACCTGGCTGAGAAATTATTTGTAAACCAGCTTCGACTCCGTATGTCATAACTAATCTTTGATGTACGTTCCTTAGGCCAATACGTGAACCATTCTCTTCTTCAGGCTCATTTATTGCATGCATAACATGTTGTAATCTATCGATACTCATACCTTGTCCATTATCTGTAATAACCACTCTCAATTGAGTCAAACGATATTGAATAGAAATATGAATTTCCCCATCTACTACAACTTGATCCAAACCATGCACAACGGCATTTTCAACGATTGGTTGGAGTAATAGCGGTGGTACTTTTTGATCTAACGCATTTTCATCAACATCTAATGTAAACGCCAATCGTTCAGGTCCGAAGCGGAATTTTTGAATTTCTAAATAACAACGAATAACTTCGATTTCATCAGCCATTGAAATCGAACCCATTCCAACCTCTAGGTTCTTCCTGATCATTCTTCCAAGCATACGAACAATGCCAGCAAGTTCCTTTTCACCTTTCATATGGGCGTTCATTCGAATAGATTCTAAAGCATTAAACAGAAAATGCGGATTGATTTGACTTGCCATCATTTTCAGTTTAATTTCCCGTTGGCGCAGTTCTAACTGTGATTTTTGATACTCTGTGTCGCGAACACGATTCATCAGATCACGTATATTCCCAACCATATTATTAAACTGCCTCGATAGTAATCCGATTTCATCATTACCTGTTATTTCAGAGTTAACATTTAGATCACCAGTACTTACTTTACTAATATGACGGTTCAACGCCAATATTCGCTTTGATATTAACGACGACGTTACATAGATTAAAATCATCGAAACTATGATACTTATTAACATAACCATTAAACCTTGATATGAAATCCGATCAGCGCCACTTACTATACTATCTATCCTGAAAATCGACATGATCTTCAAACTGTTTTGACTATACTGTGGTAACAATTCCTCCACGATAATTCTTGAAGGTTCTCCATTTACTTTCATCTCGTACTGTCCAACACCCCAATTAATTCGCTCGCTAGCAAAATCTAATGAGGATATTTTCTGACCAACTGAATTATGATCTTTTGCTGCAACAATAGTATCTGAGCTATCAATAATATACGTATCGAATGTTTCTTTTCGGACGATATTATTCAAGACATCAGGTGATATATTCATAACAAGAATACCATTTGTTCGATATAATGGAAATTCCACCTTTCTTACTAGAGAAAGATAGGATTGATTTTTCTTCGTTTCGTCAGCAATGAATGCCCAATAGATAAGTCCGCTATCATTAGTATAGCCATACCACGCGCTGTTGGTGATTTCATCAGTAAGTTGCATGAATTCCCAGTTATCTAGCAGCGTATTGTTTTTTGAATAAAATTTGATATTAGATATTTCATTGTATAGTTTCAAATATTCACGAAAATCGTTGTAATCTTTAAATGCTTCAACGACTTCATAAGTACTCTCATATTGCGTATTAATAACGTTTGACAGTTCTGCATCACTCATCAATATACCTGAGATATCAATTGGCCGTTGAACTGTACTTTCCAATTGCAACTTAATGCGCTCAACATTGTTGTTGGATTGCTGCGTGGCTTGCTCAAGTACATGCTGCCTGAATTGCGAGGTAAGATATACCCCTACAAAAATAATTGGAACAAAGGCGACAACAATAAATGAGATAAACAACTTTTGTTTTATACGAACATTATCTATTCGAGCAAGAAGTTTTGATAGCATGATTTCGTATCCTCACTTGATGAAATATAGAATCTGAAGATTATATAAACACTATCGTATCATAACATAGGTTGAACAAAACGATAACCCATGGTGTAACGGAGGGTATCCATTACAACATGGGCTATGTTTAGAGGTTGTTCAAACAGTCACTTGTGATCACGCGGTAACGCACTGTAAATTAGTCAGCGGCGAATATGTCATTCATCGGTCGCTCCAGTGCTCTCGTACCAAGTACGTACGCTGCGCGCTTCGCTTCCCTAGCTTCATCGCATATTCTTGGTGCTGACAAGCAAATGTTTTGAACTTTCATTTTTAAAGGTAGTTCAAACAGTCACTTGTGATCACGCGGTAACGCACTGTAGACTAATCAGCGGCGAATATGTTATTCATCGGTCGCTCCAGTGCTCACGTACCAAGTACGTACGCTGCGCGCTTCGCTTCCCTAGCTTCATGGCATATTCTTGGTGCTGACAAGCAAATGTTTTGAACTTTCATTTTTAAAGGTAGTCAAACAGTCACTTGTGATTACGCGGTAACGCACTGTAGATTAGTCAGCGGCGAATATATAATTAACTATACTTACATTAATTTAAAGCCACTGATCTTTACAGAACCGATCAATTCGATTGTTAATTCATCATTTACCGTTTGTAGTTCCACTACAACATCTGACCATTGTTGCTCGCCAGATGTTGCTATATCGATAGAGCCTACTACTTCAGCGTTAGACTTCACTTGAAGTTTGCCTCCAAATTCACCGCCAGCTACTCTTGCTTGAAGCTTAGTATGAGGTGAAGTACAATCTACATTCTCAAATAAAATTGAACCTTGTTCACTAATTGCTCTTACGCAAGTTGTACCTTCCTTGGATTCATCCAAGTATACATTGGAGTATTGATCATAATTCTCAGCGCGTGTCCACTCCGAAAGATTACGAGCAGGAATAACTTCGCCAGCAAGCTCATGTGACTGCTCAGCGCGAATGTCTGCAGATGTAGATCCAACTTGGAAGCTATATTGTGCTTGTTCAAGGACAAAGCGATCTCTCGTAACATCCCACATATGCAATTGATCAATATGGATCGGTAATGTTATGTCTGCAGTAGCGCCACCTTCAAGCGTCACACGTGTAAAGGCGACCAATTTTTTCACAGGACGCTTCACACGAGAGTCAGATACGGTCACATAGATCTGTACTACTTCATCAGCGGTAATATTAGACGTATTACTAACTTTAACTGTAGCTTCAAGCTGATCAACTGCATTGAAATCCGTCGTTACATTGAAGTTACTATAAGTAAAGCTAGCATAGCTTAGACCATGTCCAAATGGATATAGTGGCTTATCTTCTAGATATAGATACGTACGCTTGCTCTTCATAATATCGTAATCTAACAGATCAGTAAGTTGCTCCTCGCCAGTATACCAAGTCATATTTAAACGACCTGCCGGAGAATAATCCCCAAATAATACATCCGCTACAGCATTACCTAATTCTTGTCCCGCATGTGAAAGGTAGATGATTGCAGGGATTTTATCCGCAAGATCTCCAAGTACGAATGGATATCCACCAATTATAACAACAATAGTTTTCGGATTAACTGCAAGAACTTGTTCAATAAGTTTCACTTGATCCGTTGCTAGCTCTAGGCTTGGACGATCGATCTCTTCTTTACCATTAATAAGCGGATTATTACCTACAACAACTATCGCTTGTTCAGCTTTAGCAGCTAGCGCTGTAGCCTCAGCTATTCCATCATTCAACTGAATAATTTGAAGTTGGTCATCTGCTGTAGATACCGCATCTTCATCAACGGTAATAACTTCACCAATATTTTGTGGTAATTTGATTGCTTTATTATTCCAAGATTGAATGCTGTATAATTGAGCTTTCTCTTCCTTCAGACGAATAACTTCTTTCACAAACCAACCGAATGCTTCATCTGCATTAGCTGCTAGATGCTTATCATCAGCTGTCGTTAATAGCTTATTCGATGCTGTATTTAGAAGCGTATAGCTTCCACAATCCCAATTGACCATTTCAAATGGTGTAGCCACTTCATCTTTCTCAATTAATTGCAATCTATTTTCATTGTTCACATCAACGGCAAAACCTTGCTTAGTTGTTGCTTTTGCTAAAGTGACGATATCATTACCAGAAGCAAAGCTAACCGATTTACCAACAAGTTTACGTTCAACAGCTTCTAATACAGTTACTTTGTATGGAAGAGTTCCTGCATACCAGTCGCGGAACACAATATTTGCAAGTGGTCCAACTACAGCAGCCGATTGAAGTTTCTCTGCTTGTAATGGTAAGATGTTACCTTCGTTTTTCAAAAGTACAACAGATGCTTTTGCAGCACGTAAAGCAAGCTGGGCATGCTCAGGTGCCATTAATTTAGACTCTGGTACATTAGCATAGGGATTAAGCTCTGCTGGGTCAAATTCTCCAAGCTTAAAGCGAACTCTGAATGTATTGAATAGTGCTGTATCAAGATCCTGTTCTACTAACAAACCTTCTGCTAACGCTTCACGAATCGCATTGCAAGATTTTTCTTTGTCATCAGTAATGCTATCGATACCCGCTTTAATCGAATGAGCAACGGCTTCTTTATAGTTATCATAATAATGGTGATCATTAACAATTCCCAGTAAATCTCCTGCATCGCTTACAATAAATCCATCCATATTCCACTCTTCTTTGACAACCTTTTTCACATCATCTAGAAGAATAGTAGGCGTACCATTTACGGAGTTGTATGACGTCATCATGGACTTCGCTCCGCCTTTAACAAAGGCTGGCTTGAATGCAGCTTGATAGTATTCCTTCATATTACGAGGATCAATACTAGCTGAACAGCTGCCACGATCTACTTCATTATTGTTACCGATGAAATGCTTTAATGTTGCGATCGATTTGTAATACGTAGGATGATCACCTTGCATACCTTGAACTAGACCAGAAGTTAGCTCACCTGTAAGTACTGGATCTTCCCCATAAGCTTCTTCTGTACGTCCCCAACGTGGGTCACGTTCCATATCTACAGTCGGAGCCCATAGCGTTAGTCCATTAACTTCTGGATTACGCTGATAGAATATACGAGCCTCATCACCAATAACGGATCCGATCTCTTTCATTAGTTGTGGATCCCAAGTACAACCAAGTCCAATCGGTTGTGGGAACGATGTAGCTTCACCTAGCCAAGCCAAACCGTGTGCTGCTTCTGTACCATGTTTGTACGCTGCTACTCCCAAACGTTCAATGGCTGGTTGATATTGCACCATTGATTCGATTTTCTCCTCAAGCGTAAATCTTGAGATAAGATCTTTCACTCGATCATTTAGTGCTAATGTATGGTCTTGATACGGGTATTGGTTAGTTGTTGTCATTGTAGTCTCTCCCTTGAATATATTGAACTAGCTAATGTGAACGATATATCGACTACCTTGATGGGTAGAAATGAATTGCTCTGCTGAATAAGTCTCATTTGTTGCTTCGTTCGTTATGATAATCGGTTGGTTGTATGTTATTTTAAGTGGTTGACCGTAAAGTGACTCTATCGATGCTGCTATTAATTGCCCATCCCCCCACTTCAAATCCACTTTAAATCCTCCACGTGCTGTTAAGCCGCTAATCTCACCAGTTGACCATGCTTTCGGTAATGATGGAAGAAGCTCAATCGCGCCAGTATGACTTTGAACTAAAGCCTCAACCATCCCGGCAATACCACCAAAGTTACCATCAATCTGGAACGGTGGGTGTGCATCAAAAAAATTAGGATAAGTAGAACGTGCTAACAATGTACGGATGAATGAGTAGCATTCATCTGGCATGCGAAGTCTCGCATATAAATTAATGAGCCAAGCACAACTCCAACCAGTATGACCGCCACCATATGAAATCCGACTAGCTAAAGATTGCTTCGCTGCTTCGATAAGTTCAGGTGTATGAATAGATGTCCCTGGATGCAAACCATATAAATGAGACACATGTCTATGGCCTGGTTCTTGCTCTGTAAAATTCGTTGACCATTCTTGAATATGACCCGCTTCGTTAATCGTCAACTTCGGCATTTTTGCTAGTGCTTGTTCAACTTTCGTGCTGAATTCTTGATCGATATTAAGAATATGCGCCGCTTCAATAATATGTTGGAACAATTCAGTTACCAATGTAATATCCATTGCAGAATTTTCTGCAACACTACTTATGTTATCTTCACCATATATAAATTTGTTTTCTGGAGAAGTTGAAGGACTTACCTTCAAGTTTCCTAGCTCGTCCTCGATAAGCCAATCAAGACAGAACTTTGCTGCACCTTTCATAACAGGATAAGCTCGCTTTGCTAAATAGGTCTGATCAGGATGGAACAAGTAACGTTCCCATAGATGTTGCGTTAACCATACACCACCCATCGGCCAAAACGCCCAGCTTGGATGACCTGCTGTTGGTGAAGACATTCTCCATATATCTACATTATGATGAGTTACCCACCCAGCTGCATTGTAATGAACTCGTGCCGTACGAGTGCCAGTTACTGTCAGCTCCTCAACCATTTGCAGCAATGGTTCATGACATTCGCTTAAGGAAGTTAACTCTGCTGGCCAATAATTCATCTGTGTATTAATATTCGTTGTATAATCACTATTCCATGGTGGTTGAACCCGATGATTCCATATGCCTTGTAAATTAGCTGGCTGCGTACCAGGTCTAGAACTTGTAATTAGCAGGTATCTTCCGTAGTGGAAATACAAACTCTCTAATGCCAAATCTTGCTCGCCCATCTTATAGCGTTCTAATCTTTGATCCGTAGGTATCTTATGCTTCGAATCATTTTCTTCAAGTTGGAATTCAACTCGTTTAAATAACCGTTTATGTTCAGTAATATGAGATTGAAGTAGTTGATCATATTCCAATTCAGTTACAGCTAATAATTTACTTTGATTCGTAAGTGAAAGTTCATCGTAATTCTGATGTGGTTGCTTATCAAATCCATTGAAGCTTGTTGCTATTGAGATAACAAACACAACTTCAGTGGCATTGTAAACAGATACTCCACCTTCATTCACAGAAATTTCTCCATCTGAAAAGGCTTGCAACTGTGATTGAAATATAATTCCATTACCTTCTTCATATTGAACTGCAAATGGATGATCTCCAAAATAATTATCCGCAATATGCGTTGGACATTTACTGTTTACAATATAACGCTCTTCTTCAACGATAAAATTGGATGGATGAGGAAGATCAAAGCTTGCTTTCAATGAAAGATTAGTATCACCTTGGGAACGATAAGCGATAAATAAAACATCGTCTGTTGAGCTTACCCAAGCTTCACGAGTATAAGTATTCATTCCATTAACAATTGTCGTTGTAGCAACCGCTGTTGATAGTTCTAAGCTACGCTCATAATGAGCTACACCAGTTGGTTCATTCAACCATTCAATATATAGATCCCCAAAAGGTTGATATGCTTGGCAGTTTACGGCTAGCATCTTATTTTCGATTAATGCTTCAGCTTCTACGTACTTCTCTTGCTGCAGCAAATCACGTGATGTTTTCAAATGTCGAAGAGCCTCATAATTATTCGTGTCCCTTGGAAACCCTGACCATAAAGTATCTTCATTCAATTGGTATCTGTCCTTGTTCACATTACCAAATACCATTGCACCTATACGACCATTACCGATTGGAAGCGCTTCTTCCCATTCGTTCGCAGGCTCAATATAATATAATTTAGTTCGGGATTCATTTGTTGTCATAGTTATCTCAAACTCCTAAAAAATATATTGTATTCATATTAGCTTAATTTCTTCATAGGTAACACCCAACACTTTATTGTAATTTTCATATAGAAATTAGCTTTCTTGCGGGTCAATTGTTGAATAGTTACTAGAATACAAAAATAACCCCAGATTAAAAAGATATCTGAGGCTGTTTGTGATAACCGGTTAGTAATGCCACCTTGGATTTTATGAATGCGCTAACATATTATCTATTAACAATACCATATCCTATTTCATTTGTGAGCAATATATGGAATTTTGTTATCGAAAACAATGAATTATGTTATTTCAAACTATTTATTGAGACAATAAGAGGTTATTAACGTAATAACAGCGATGCCGTATAAAACAAGTGAAATGATAGTCACCGTTCTTCTCTTCATCAATAATCCCCCTCTCTACAGTTTGCTTATTATATGCATACTCGTAGAATATAGTGCTGTTGCAATATTTACCTGTCGTATATTGCAATGAATATGTGGAAAATGTCCATGCTATCAATATCATGTATTACGGTTATCTAATACGAGTTTTTACATCATGCGGAGGTTTATTATGTCGTTATTATTACGTAATCGTGGGTCAATATTATTGTTAATGATCAATATTTTTATCGTCTTTGTTGGGATTGGGCTAGTCATTCCGATTCTACCCAAATATATGGAGTTATTGCATATTAACGGTAGCCAAATAGGTCTGATGGTTGCTACCTTTTCAATTTCTCAATTGATCTTCTCACCGATTGCTGGTCGGATTTCAGATCGTCTCGGAAGAAAGCCCGTCATTATTACCGGAATGCTTATTTTTGCATTAGCAGAATGGATCTTTGGAGCATCTAATAACATTCCTTTACTATTTATTGCCCGTGCGCTTGGAGGAGTGGGTGCTGCTTTAATAATGCCCGCGGTCCTTGCCTATGCAGCTGATGTAACAACCAAACAAGAGCGGGCTCAAGGAATGGGATTTATTAATGCGGCGATAACAACTGGTTTTATTATCGGACCAGGTATCGGTGGATTCGTAGCTCAGTACGGTGTAAGAATTCCATTCTATGGTGCTGCAATTGCTGGACTAATTGCTGCAATAATTACATTTATATTTTTACCTGCTCATGTAGAAATTGCTGATAAAGATGAAGATGAATCATTACATGATGACAAAACTTCCATACCGCTTTGGAAGCAACTTGCCCTTTCAGTGAAAGAACCTTACTTTATGAGTTTAATCATTATTTTCATTGCTTCGTTCGGACTTGCAAATTTCGAGACAGTCTTTACACTATATGTTAATGATAAATTCGGATTTAGTACTATTGATATTGCATATATTATTACATTCGGCTCAATTGCTGGTGCTGTCATTCAAGCTACAGCGTTTGGTGCAATATTGAACAAATTTGGTGAATTCAAGGTAATTACTGCCTGTCTCTTTGGATCAGCCCTATTCATTGTATTAACGCTATTTGTCCATAAATACTGGCTAATATTCACAGTAACTTTCCTTGTATTTTTGGCGATGGACATACTTAGACCAGCTTTAGGTACATTAATGTCAAAGATGACGACAACCGAACAAGGGTATGTCGCTGGACTGAATTCCGCTTATACAAGTCTTGGTAATATCCTTGGGCCAATCATTGCTGGTATGCTATACGATATTAATATCGATTACCCATACCTTCTTGCCGGTGTCGTCTTATTCTTATGCTTCATCCTTTCAGCTGCTACAGGCCGTAAATACTTGACTGCACCTTCACATTAATGGTGTTTCGTAACTTTATTGTAAATAGCAGTAGATATAATTAAGCATACTGAATAGCATCTCCAATCGTTGATCACGAACTAACGATTGGAGGTGCTATTTTTTCTATGGCTATTATTGCACTACTACTGTTCGCAGTCATTGTTAGAATCTTTTCCTCTTTTACGTTTCCATTGGCGATATAAATTATATACGAGAACAGACATTGCCGACACTAGAATCCCTTGAATAATGCCATCAACTATAGACGGTGTCATCGCGATGCCTGCTATTATCCCTACTACAGTATTCACATATGGAATTAGCCAATCAGGAACTTTAGGAGTGGATTTCATCATCCAACCTAGAAACAACAATGTAGGAACAACAATTAGCATCTCCGGTTGAATATATTGCTTAACAAGTAGGTATATCTCATTCTCGAAAATAAATTCCAATGCGCTCACCCCTATGAAAAATTATGCATTGATCATACATAATAATATATTCATAGATTGTGAGAATGAACGGGGTATTACCTAGCTTGTCTGAATAATTGTTACTCGCAATAATAAGCTCAATTTGGTATCTGATAACAAATTGAGCTTACACGATAATTATCATCGAAAACACTCTCATGCATCGTCTTACGAGTCTATCAGCGCCCAAACATTTTGGAATGTATCGCCTTCTAATTTGAAATAGACATCCGCATATCCATATCTAACATAGCCTTCACGCACAATATTTAATGTAACTATCGTTCCGTCGCTCAACGTTAGTGATAAATGTCGGTACTGATCATTATTTCTGAACTCACCTAGCTCTTCCTCCACAACTTCACGAGCATATGGCTTCGCTTCATTCAATTCAGTTACAAAGGTATTTAACAGCTCAATATCCGAGATTGGATTGTATTTCTCTGTACTGTAATACCAATCTGAGTATATCTCATACGTGGCTGCTTTAATATTTCCAGTCATATTTAATTGTCCAAAAATATCTGCTCCAGAATATACAGTATAGCCATTCAAACATTCATAAAACTCAGCGTATACGTTACCCTCATCATCTTCCAAGTAAGTCATAATACGAAAATCCGTATCATAGTCATTCACCGCATAAATACTTTGAACACCAATAGTCGATGCTAATTCCTGGGCATATTCATTTTGAGAACTCCACTCATCGATATTTCCTTTTGTTGTACCAAGTTTTTCTCCCTTTAATTTCTTAGCATTATCTATATCAATACTCGTGCTCGTCTGTGTATAGATTCTCCCCTTGTAGACAACAAGCCCAATCATATCCGCTGTTTCACTATTTTCGGGTAACGTTATCGTTGGAATAACGATGCCTACTTTCTCGTGATCAATAGTATTATTGTTAGTTTGTTCGATATTGACGTCATTACCAACAGCTAGGCTAGGTGAGTGCGTGTTATCCCGCTCCGTCATTCCTTTAATACCTATGAAGACAATAATAACAACTAATATACTTGCTATAGCAATAAGTGGGGCTTTCCATCTCCATTTCAACCTCTTCGAATGTTGTTGTTCTAATCTTGCACGTTCAACACCATGTTTTGCTGCCTCTCTTAAATGTTTAGGAATTTTAATAGAGGACATTATTTCTTTTACATTATTATTCATCAAGATCACCTCGTTTAATCTTTTCTCGCAACTTATGAACTGCTCGATAATAAATTGTTTTTGCAGTTCCTTGTGGTATCGAGAGTGTACTTGCAATCTCATGTAATGTAAGATCATGATAAAAGCGTAAAATAATGACTGATTTCTCTTGAGGGTCTAATAATTCCATCAATTGTTGTAGCGTAACTTGTAAGTCAATCTCTTCAAAATTATCTTCAAACCGCTCTTGAATATATTCAAGTTCCTTAATCGATCGCTGCGTAAGCTTCTTAGATTTCCTTAGAAAATCCAGTGTACAATTGATTGCTATTTTAATTAGCCATGTCTTGAAATATTGTGGTTGTTGCAATCCTTTCATTGCTTTAAATGCTCGATACGCAGTCTCTTGCACAAGATCAAATGCATCTTGTTCATTGTTCACATAGATATATACCGTTCTGTAGATGTCTTTCTCGTAAAGTTGAAATAATTGTATAAATGAATGATCGTCGCCACTTCTGGCGAGTTCTATTTGCTGTAAAATATAAATCATCCTCCTTTACTCCTTATAACTATTAGACGAGAGAAAAAGCTCATTTGGTTCTAATTACAAAAAAACAGTTGCCGAATCTTAATCAGCAACTGTTCATTATCTTTTGTATGTTAAGCATAACGCTTAATATAGTTTCATCCTGTAATCTTTAATCTTTAATCGTTAATCCCTTTAAGAATAAGTTCATGTACAATTTGTGTAGCAATAGGTTGTTGTCCATACGTATTAATTAGTTTCCAAGTGGTTAGAAACAGATTGGCATCTCCATTTTTCTTAGCGATCATAGAACCACCTGCTTGACCGATCCAACCTTGGAAATATCCAGAAATCACTTGCGTAGATCTAGGGATATGCTCGTTACCAAACATATATACAATTCTCCCCATGGTTCCACCTAGTTTGTTGTAATTACTGAACGGAATAATGTAATCGGGATATAATCCTTCTACTTCCCAGCCCATCTCTTGCTGCAGTGGAACATTCTCAAAGAAGTCTACATCCACATAATTAAAGGATGATGTACGATCCCAACTTTCGCCTTTTACCAACTCACGGAATGTGAATTGACCTTTGTCTGCAATATGGTCGCCCTGTTCAGCTAAGAAGATGACTTTACCACCATTGTTGTAATATGTCTGAATCGTAGCATCGTAGCTCGCTGATAATACAATTTGAGCAGATTCCATAGCCTCTACTAATATTGCGCCATGCTCGACTAGCGATTGACCAAAAGCAGTTGGTAACTGATATGCATGTACCTTTATATTCGAGAGTTTCTGAACCGGTGATATCGTTAATTCCTCTTCATTTTTCGCTAAAACAACTCCATTGCTAACAAAGCTCAATTGTAAGGAGTAAAATCCTGCCTTAGCTACTTCAGGTGTAGTAAACATAATGACATTCTCAAGTTTCACATACGTGTTGTTTCCTTCATGAATAGCGATCGAACCTGCGATCTCTGTTCCTGGGATCTCCCAATGCAATACTCCATTTAAGTTCACTTGATCATGGTTGGAAATAATAACATCTATAATCTGTTGTTGACCAACTTGTAAGTTATGTTTCAAGCCATCAGCCATAACGATTAATCCACCGTTAAAGTCAGCTGCATGATCCATTCCATATTTTAAGTTGCGAGTGTAATCTAGCCAACCGTTAGTTTCCCACTCTACATCGGTAAATTCAGTTACTACATATCCATTAATGCCTGGGTGTTTACGCATCTCTTCAATCAATGATTTGACAGCACGATACATTCTTTTTTGTGATGCTATTGATAAATTCTCCATATCACCAAATACACGATCCAATTGATATTTCTCGAAATTAGCGAATGCATTAGGCGGTGATTTGAAATCTTCGCGATGTGTGTCGTCACCTTGGTTATTAAACCAGAATGGTTCTTCGCCGTAATGTGCCTTTAACTTCTCAACACTTGGTAATCCCCATACACCGAATTCTGAAATGATGATTGGCTGACCATCTGGCATATATCCTTCTACATAGTTCTGCTCAGGGTGACCAGCCATATAATCGTGAATATCTTCTTTCCACTCATTAATTTGTTCCGGTAAAGCAAAGTATCGATGATAATCGTTCACATCAGTTTTAACATGAATCCAACCAGAGTTATCGCAAATTAGACGAGTTGGATCTTGACACTTAACATCATAGTACATTTGTTGTACATAAGCTTGCTTATCAAGATCATTGGACAAATCCCACTCTAGTCCCCACTCTTCGTTATATAGTGACCAAATGATAATTGAGGGATGATTCATATCACGAGCAATCATGCCATTCAGCTCATTAGTAAAACGAGCTTTACTTTGATCGCTCCACTTTACCGTATTTGGCGGTTCAGCCCAAATCAATATTCCCATCGCGTCCGCCCAATATAAATAGCGAGGTATTTCTACTTTAATATGTTTACGTAATAAGTTAAATCCCATCTCTTTAGCAAGTTTAATCTCATTCTGCATCCATTCGTCTGATGGAGCCACATAGATTGTGTCTGGATAATAGGATTGATCTAAAGCCCCGCGAACAAATAGTGGTTTATTATTTAATAACAATTGCCCTTCTTTGAAATCAATTTTACGCATCCCGAAATATGTCTCAAACTCGTCTATTACTGCACCCGTTTGATTGTCGAGAATTTTCACAACAAGGTCATACAAATTCGGTTCCTCAGGATACCATAATTTGGCTTGTGGAATCATGATTGTTATTTTACTATTCTCTTGCTCAATTGCATGAGTAGTCGTTGCCACAATTTCCGAACGATCTTGATGTTCGTAAACTACATATTCCACACTAATATCCGCAACACCATTATAATTCATTGATGTCTGAACTTGAATTTCATTCACATCGATATTAGGATGAACATGAACTTGTTGTACGTACTGTTCATGACGAAGTTCAATATATACTTCCTGCCATATACCACTTATACGTGTATACCAGCTTCCCTGCTTCCCAATTGGAATCTCTGCATTATCTTGCGGATCATATACACGAACCGTAATTGTATTATCTACCCCCCATTGAATCGCATTAGTAATATCGAATGAAAATGGTGTGAATCCACCTTCATGATCCCCAATATACGTATCATTGATCCATACTCTAGCTTGGAAATCTACCGCCCCAAAGTATAAATGCGTACGTAATTGACTATCAAGTTGTTCGATCTGAAACTTTCGTTGATACCAAGCTACTCCACAATATTGCACATGCTCTAAATCCGTTTGCCAAATATGAGGAACTTCTACTTTTGTTGAAGTTGGTAACCCATTACGTTGCCATTGATTACTTTCACCAATGTCTTTACTATCTATTTGAAACTCCCAAGATCCATTAAGATTATATTGTTGTCTCATAATATCCTCCGCTATTTAATTCCTGTCATGGAAATTCCTTTAATAATATTTCGTTGGAACAATAAAAATACGATTAATGCTGGTAAACTTGCCAGAACATTCGATGCCATAGGTACTGCCAAATCCGTTGCAAATGTACTTTGGAATGTTGGGATACCTACTGGTAATGTCATCATTGATGTTTCTTGAGCAACTAACATTGGCCATAATAAGTTATTCCATGAAGATATGAAAATAAATATACCTACTGCAGCCATGGAACTAGTTGATAACGGCCATATAATTGACCACCAAATACGGAAAGTTCCTGCTCCATCAATTCTCGCTGCTTCAAGTAGTTCATTCGGCAGTTGATCGATAAATTGTTTCAATATTAGAAAAGCAAGTGGCAACATCATACCCGGCCAGATCAAAGCGTTATAGCTGTTAACCCAACCTAGATCAGCGATCATCTCGAATAGTGGAACGACGATAGATTCCATTGGAACCATCATACCGGCAAGAATTAGTGCGAATACGAATGTTTTACCTTTGAATGGAATACGTGATACTGCATACGCTGCCCATGAACTTAATACTATAGTAATCGCCGTTTGTACTATTCCTACTAATACACTGTTGAGTGTCCAACGCCACATCATAGCTGTTCCATCTGGTTTCAGTACTCGTGCGAAGCTTTCCAATGTAAAGGGTGGTGCGATCAAATTTTTCACAACAGTAACAGTAGATCCCGGTTCTTTGAACGCGGACAATACCATCCAAACTAATGGCAGTAACATAATTATTGCGAAGAAATACGCAAAGAAGTATGACACAATTCTACTTATCTTGCTTCGTTGAATTATTAGCACTTCATTCAACCTCTTTTCCTTAATCTTTCATCAAAAACTTAAATTGAATCAGTGAAATAAATGCGATTGTTAAAAACAGTACAAATGATACCGCAGATGCATAACCCATATCCCATTGTCTGAATGCAATTTGATAAATATAGTGTACGAGTGGAGTTGTCGTAGTACCTGGACCACCCTTCGTAATTAACCAAGTTTGACCAAATAGTTTAAATGATGATATCGATTGCAAAATAATAACTAGTGCTGTTACGCCTTTTAATGAAGGCATGGTAATATACCAGAACTTTTTCCAACCACCGGCACCATCAATATCAGATGCTTCATAGATATCTTCTGGTATCTCTTGTAATCCGGCTAAAAATAGAATCATATTAAACCCAACAGTCCACCAGATGGTAGCAATAAGAATTGACATCCATCCCATTTCCCAGCTTCCTAAGAAAGATATCTCTTTCATTCCAAGTGATCTTGTAATTTCTGAGATTAGACCTGTACGAGATTGTAATATAAATAACCAGATGCTACCCATAACCGATACAGATAACATAAAAGGCATAAAATATACTGTTCTTAAAATAGTTGTACCTTTTAATTTCATATTTACTAATAGAGCTAATATGAGACCAAGAACAACGATTGCCGGTGTCGATATAACAATGAAATAAATGGTATTACCAAATGAAGACCAAAACTTCGGATCAGATATCATAAATGAATAGTTATCTAAACCTACAAACTTCTGTACGCCACCAAAAATTCCGCTGTTAAAACTAGAAATAAAACCTTTAAATATCGGATAAATCCAAAACCATACATACAAAATCATAAACGGTGCCAAAAATATTAGAGCAGCCATAAGCGTTTTATAAGAACGGAGTCTTGTAAGTTTCAATGATATCTCACTCCTTTAAAGGAATGGTGTGAATCGTTTTTACGTTTCACACCATTCGCATTAACATAATTATTTATTCAATATTGTTTCTGCATTTTTCTGTGCTTTAGCTAGACCATCTTCAACAGAAGACATTCCATAGTTAATTTCAACTAGAGATTCTAAGATTGTATCTTCAATCGAACCAAGATTTTGTAATTTCGGACCATACACAACATCATTAATTACATCAGCATAAGATGAACGATATGGTAATGAAGTATAATCTTCAGATTCTAGTACAGCAGTTTTCACTGGAACGTGACCAGCGACTGCCCACATATGACCATTAGAAGCTAACCAATCAGCAAATTTCAGTGCTGCAACTTGTTTTTCTTTATTATCTTGTGTAGGAACGAATACAGTATGAGAATCACCCCATGCTGCAGGTTGCGCAAACAATTGCGGGAATGGAACTGCTGCGAAATCAAGATCTTTATTTGTTTCAAAGTTACCAGTAGCCCATACACCTGAGAATGTTACAGCTGCATTACCAGTTTTGAAGATATCATAACTTTGATCGCCGATATCAGGAAGTGCTAAACCTTCATCAATCCAAGATTTAATAAGTTCCATAGCTACTTTTGCTTCAGGTGTATTAATAGTTGGTTGACCATCAGTGAATACGCTACCACCTTGTTGGTTAACAAGCGCATACCAGATCCAGTAAGTGAACACATTATTACTACCAATGATTAGTGGAGATACATCTGCTGGAATCGTCTTTTTCAATGCTCTAAGCACTTCTGTGAATCCTTCAGCAGTTTGCTCCATTTTGATTGTGCCATCTTCGTTAAGAAGACCTGCATCATTCAAATGTTTTTTGTTGAAGTACATAATTACTGCGTGAGTGTCCAATGGTACAGCATAATGTTTACCATCAATTACTGTTGCTTGTAGTTGATTCTCACTGAAAGTGGACCAATCAAGACCTGCTTCGGTTGCCAAGTCATCTAGTACAGCAACTTTTTCAGTTGGCATCAAGCTAGCTAGCTTGGATACGTGAGCTACAGCTACATCTGGAGCAGAATTAGATACTAGTGCAGTTTGTAATTTAGGATAATAGTTATCCCAGTTACTATTCATAAATTTAACATTAACTTCTGATTGTGATTCGTTATAAGCTTTTACCATATTTTCCATGTACTCGCCATCAGTTCCACTGAACGGTACCCAGAAATTTAAGTCTACAACTTTAGTCCCCGAATTAGTTGAACCTCCTCCACCATTGGAAGTGCTTTCATTTTTCTTATTACCAGTATTACCTGATGAACATGCTACCAACGTTAAACATAGTACTAACAACAACGCTACTGTCTTATTATACTTTCTCATTCTAACTATTCCCCCTAGAAGTAATCAGTTTTAAGTACAAAAACATTGTAACATGAAATATTGTTTTATATCAAGTAAAATTGTAATAAAGATATAAACACCCTCTTCCCTTCTATAATAACAGGTTTTTCGGCATAAAAAAATAAAACAACAATATTTGGTAGCGTTTCCTACCGATTATTGTTGTTTTATTACTATAAAAGTTGTTATAAAAGATAAAATAAAGTATCTCTAGTCGTTGTGTCGTAAATTCATAATAATACCTTGACTATAGTTTCCGAAGCTATGACCAAACAGATTTAATCCACCCATATTGACAGCATCCTGTTTCACACCAATTCTAAATGAAACATATGGCTTTACATTTAGATTTAAATCTTGAACGGTAACATTAGAAATCAAAGTACCATCTACAAAACTACCTCGTTCATTGATTTTCCAATGTTTTAACAAACCATACTGAGTAAAATACGTTTGCCACCAATCAGGTGTATTAAATCCTCGAAGTCCACCAAAATCACTTGGAGACGTCCATGTACCTATTTCGATCTCATTAATCCATACCGTAATATCAGAAGGCCAATCTAGTTTATGGTAAGGAGCTTCCGAACATATTTCCGCACTAAATTCAATTTCCTCAGATATTTTCCCGTACGGAATACGATTAGGAAAACGATATTCTACATATCCTTGTCTAAAGTATAAGAGTTGCGCTTCTTTTCTACCTGGTTCGTAGAATGATCTAGGGTCATCTTGCAAGCCAATATAATCATTAACTCCAACTAAACCACAACTAGGCTCAGCTTGACATTCCACATATTCACCAATTGGCATATCTATTTTAATACTATTCTTTCCAGTTAACTTATCTTCAGTAAATAAATCAATAATGATCCGATCAAAAATTTTCGTATTTACTTTTTGAGTTCCTCTGCCTGGTATAAGTTCAGTAGCTATTAGTCCTACATCTTCTAATTTTTTCACATTTACTGCAGTTGATGAGAAAGGTATTCCTAGCTTTTCAGATAATTCATTCACATTATGAGGTCCAGTGCTAAGAATTTTTAATATGTTCATCCGCTGCTCGTTACCTATAACTTTTGCAAATTGGATGGCTTCCTCCATATTAAGTTGAAGAATTTTCAAACAGTTAACCTCCTTCGATCTTTTCAATAGTATACCCATACTCTTTGATATGTAATTTATTATCATATCCTCAAGCATCTATCGATTATATCATATCTTTATACATTTCTAATAATACCAATCAAATCGATGACGTATTTTTCTGTCTATGTAAAATAACCCACTAAACTAAAAAAATAGTTAGCGGGTTATTTTAACCAATATTAACGTAGAGGAGCAGTAATTGTTTTTCCTATATCTTCAATTAGTGTTCCGACGTCTTTCGCCATATCACGAACTGGATGTCCGTCCATTGGGGTCATTTGCGATCTCATATCTTGAATACGAGTGTGCATGTTTTTATCACTCGTGACATGAACCTTGTATTTTGCATCAAATTTCTGTACAGCTCGTTTGACTTGTTTTTCAACTTCTGCTTTATTAGCATTATCTTTCAAGTCAACACCAACGATTACATCATTTTTATTCACAAACACCGTAGTTGCAGTTACTCCATTTACTTTCAGGATGGAGTTTTGAAACTTCTCGACAATATCATTCGAGTTACTCTTTACCCCCATATTGCCATTTAAATTACCATTATTGTTTCCGTTCATGCCATTCATGTTCCCATTCGGGTTACCATTAGCGTTACCATTCATGTTACCATTCATGTTACCATCTAATATTGAATGGTTTCCATTTGATTGTACTCTTGATTTGTTGTTAGCATCGTTCATCCCACAACCAGACATTGTTAGAACAATGCTTGCAGAAATTAGAGCAAACGCTATGCGTTTATTCATGAACAAATCACCTCCTGCGATTATATTGCGCTAAGGAAAGTGATTCTATACGATCACAGGGCTATCCATAAATTCACATAAACAGTGTTGATTATCAGTGGAAAATCAACACCAATGCCTATTCTTGCTTACTATTTTTCATATCCAAGTAATAATCTAGCCCAGACAAATACTGTTCTGGTTGCACGACTGATCTTGCGTTAGATCGGTTGTTCCCAACATAGTAACTTTCTGGTGGGCCAAACCATGAACGAGGTAACGCTTGCTTCGCAATAACTAACTTTTGAATGACTAATCCAGCATCAATACTGTAAATTTTAATAGAGTGAACACCTAGTTCTAAATTATGATTAGACGTTGATTGATGAATATTTTCAATAACTCCCCTACCCCAGCTCCCCTTATTAGGATGACCTGCGATAAAATCCTCTGCCAAGGAGTTAACAATAACCTCTTGTTGGTCATCGACTGTGACTCCGTACTTCAGTTCAACAACAGTCGTTAGATTATTCGTTGGAGCAGTATAAAGTGTGATCGCATACTCCCCTGGCTCATTAATTTGAACCTTATATTCTACATATGGTGCATCTATAATAGATAATGGCTCATACACGTCAGGGTACACTTTTAAGGCCGATAAATGCTTCCCATAGTTTTCAATTAACTGCCATTGTCTATTCGACTTTGAGGATATAAGGAAAGCATGTTCTGCTTCAATGGACAGAACACCGTTTTGTTCAATAAAGTTCATGTTTGATAACCCACTTGTATCGATCCATTTCGCTAAAACATTCACTTTAATCGATTGTCCTGCACCATTAATAACTAATTGCGCTTGTGCGTCACACTGCAGCTTACTCCAATCTACGGACACCATAATTTGCTTACCAATAACAATATTACCTATCGTGTTCTCAACATTCAACCAATCCACAGTAGTTGAGATCGAGTATGAAAATGATTCACTACCTCCGTTACTAATCAACAAACTATAGCTTTCGTTATTAATATTCGTAAATGCTGGTAACATCGCTTCGCCAGTTGTATATGATTGCTGACACCCTTCAATATCTAGAATCATTTTCTCTTCTTTATTGAGTGCGATATATTTTGCCGCAGGATACTGCCAGCCATCTGCGTTCCAGCTAACAAATCCAATATGTGGTGAAGACATCATGCCATTCCATTTTCCACCTGCTATTTCTTTGTTATACTTTTCCTCAAGCCATTGATCCGCTTTAATCGCCTGCTCTATTATTTGAGCATACCAATTTGCATAGCTACTAGGATTTTCACGATTTGCAAACTTTTCATTGAACGCTACACTTGTATGCAAAATATGAATATTTGCAGTAGCAACTGCAGGATAACCAACGAGCTGGTAGTAAGCATCCTTTACAACATCTGGAATATCATCATCATCATAAGCTCGTTTTGCTAGATCAAACGCTTTTGCAAAGATCTGCTCCGCTTCATTATAATGCTCCGTGCTATACGTATACTGATCTAACAATTCCGGCTTGCAGCTGCTATTCATTTTCGTATAATCCTTTAGAATTGACGAAATTTGTTCAAGCTTCTTAACAGGAACATGCCCTCCAAACTGTTGCTTCACCCAATTATCAATATAAGCTGATGTTTGGTTTCTACCATTTTTACCAAACGTATCAAAATCATAGGCCAAATCCATGAAATATGAGATTGGTAGTTCTTGAGGTTTTAAGTCTCCTACATTCACAATCCAAATATCTTGAATGCCATATTCATAGGCCATCGTAAGCTGCTCCCATGTTCGCTCCAGCTGTGTCGAATTAATCCATTCATAAGAGCGAGGCCCTCCATGATAATCAAAATGATAATACATTCCCCAACCTGATTTTCTATCGCGATCTTCGACATTAGGCAGTGTACGTACATTTCCAAAGTTGTCATCACATAGCATAACCGTTACATCTTCTAACTCATTCCATTTTTCCAATCCTTCAACCTCATCATTACCATGCCAGCATCTTTCTACTTCCTTATAAACCATTAAAACCTTTGGAGCATCTTCAAGTTCCTTCTCTTGCAATATCTTTTTTTGAGTGATAATAATATCCTTCAGTAGTTCGATATTTTCAGAAAGTTCCAGTCTTAGTGAAGAGTCACGTTCTCCTCGCATTCCTAGCGTAATAATATTATCAAAGTTTTTATTACGCTCTACACCATCTTCCCAAAATTTAGATATTGCTTCTCTATTTGCACGGAAGTCCCAATCATACTTTTGAGCATATTGCTCGTATGTCTTAGACCATTCCTCACCTGAACGACACATTGGCTCATGATGTGAGGTTCCAATTACAATTCCATACTTGTGTGCTAGCTCAGCATTAGCCAAGTTAAATTGTTTCCCATCTTCACTAAATACGGCACTCCACATCGCAGGCCATAGATAGTTACCTTTTAATCTTAATATTAACTCAAACACCTTACTATAGAACAATTCATTAAAGCCACCAAATTGATTAGTTACCCAATTTCCAAGCGATGGCCATTCATCATTAAGAAATATCCCTCTATACTTTACAGATGGCTCTTTGGAGGCCATATTTAGTTGTGTTATTTCAATTGATAGATTTTCTTTTTTTACAGGCGCTACATCTGCCCAATATACCCACGGACTAATTCCGATTAGCCCAGATAAATGATATGTACCGTATATAGTACCTCGCTTATCACTACCCACGATAACAACTGCTTTTGTAATCCCTGCAAAAGGCTGTTCTATATATGCAATCTTGAATACTTCCCACTTCCCCTGAATATCGGTTACATCAAGTTTGTTGTCAAGTACCAATTGATCAATTAAAGCGTTATTTCCTACTGAGCCTATAATCAATACTGTCCCAGAGAGTTGATTGAAATCAAAGTTAACCTTCAACGTTTTGTTAGTAATAAGCTGTATATCTTGCACGAATGAATTCGCGACAAGCTCTAGCCCTTCATAATCAAGTCCATTTCTATCAATATATATTTGTGCAGTTTCTCGACCTTTCACTAAATCTAGATATAACGTTGTAGTACTACTCATATCAATTTCTCCTTCCAATTTCACTAGTCGTTAAATCTATAGCCGCATAATATTATGTAGGTTTCGCGACACTTAACATACTTTAACAGGTTTAAATTTGAAATAATACCCATTAAAATATAGATAAAACTGAAGAAAGGATTGATATATGTGGCAAACGATTCCCTACAGAATGCAACAAAAACAAGAAAAGGATTTTATTTCCTATTAGATTCTATTATTGAAGCTACAACTCAACCAGACGGGAGTTTTCGTCAAGAAATCTATATGGAAGGTCGTCTCGTGGACATGGCCAAACATGCAAGTAGGATAGTCGACGATGCACTGTTAGATCTATTAAAAAGTTGCAAAGGCTTCCGCCAATTAGTACACAGTATCGGTATATCAATTCAATGCGATGAGACGGATCAATTAAGTATCCCCTTCATCTATGAGAATTGGGGCAAGACGAACAAATACGAGACGGGCACACGTATGCAAACGTTATGTCCAACAGATGGCTCTGAAGTCATTATTCTTTTGAGTGATTACGATTGGTCGGAAGAAGATGATGTGCCAGGCAAGCTTAGCTTTGAATTTTCACGTGCAGGCGCGTTAGCCACCGTAAGCGTATTTTTATACATTAATGAAGGCTTTGAATCTCCTCAACAGGAAGATAATGGTCCTATTGACTCTAACTCACCTGCCTATCACAACATGATCAGCAAATCATTACTACAACTCGGAAACAACACACGATTGAAAAAAGCTATCGATAAAGCACGAACAGGCGAAGATGTCACTATTGCCTACATTGGCGGGTCGATTACTGAAGGTGCTAGCGCAAGGCCCATTCACAATTCATGCTATGCCTATCAATCGTACACTAACTTCAAACAGCAATACGGTAAAGATAATGAAGATCATATTCACTTTATTAAAGCTGGAGTAGGTGGAACTCCATCTGAGCTTGGCATGATTCGCTACGAAAGAGATGTACTAAAACATGGCGCTGCCCAGCCAGATATCGTTATTATTGAATTCGCTGTTAATGATGCGGAAGATGAAACTGAAGGAGTTTGCTACGAAAGTCTAGTACTTAGAGCTCTACAGGAGAAAAATGAGCCTGCTGTGATTCTGCTGTTCAGCGTATTTATTAATGATTGGAACTTGCAGGATCGCCTTTCCCCTATTGGTAAGCATTATGATCTGCCGATGGTTAGTATTAAGGATGCACTAGTCGAGCAATTTAGTTTGACGAAGCAAGAAGGACTTGTCATTACGAAACAACAATACTTTTACGATATTTACCATCCAACTAATGCTGGTCATACGATAATGGCAGATTGTCTAAACTACTTAATTGCCGAAGTTGATCGTAGTGACCAAAGTGAACAGGATATTGACTTGAACAAGCTGCCGATTATCGGAGATGATTTTGTTCATATCTCGCTTCTAGATCGCATTCATAACACACATATCGCGCAAATCTGTGAGGGTAGCTTCCAAGCAACAGATACTGAGTTGCATGCAGTGGGGTTAGACGATGAAACCATCCGCACACCTCAATTTCCTAACAACTGGATGCACACTTCAGAATCCGGAAGTGATAGCTTTATGATGAAGCTACATTGCAAAAGTCTTCTACTAATATATAAAGATACCGGCAATAATGAATTTGGAAGTGCTGATATATTGGTAGACGGTATTCTAGCAAAAACGGTAGACCCGCTTCTTATTAAATGGACACACTGCCATCCTACCATTGTATTCAACGAGGAAGAAGCAAGTGATCATACTGTTGAGATTCGCATGTCAGCAGGTCATGAAGATAAGCGCTTCACTATACTAGGCTTTGGAGTAGTGCAGTAAGAAAATAACCACTATAGCCCAGCTATCGAATGAAAATCGATAGCTGGGCTATATGGATATTGCCTGAGTTAAGCTCCTGTATTACTTTCAGAAAACTGACGATATTCCTGTGGAGTTATGCTCGTCAACTTTTTAAAGAATCGAGTAAATGACTGTGGAGATTCGTAGCCAACTCGCATGCCGACCTCCGATATTTTCAACTCAATAACAGCAAGCAATTCTTTAGCTTTACGAATTCTTGTTTGCTCAATATATTCGGATAAATTAACTCCGTACTCTTGCTTAAATAATCGTGACAAATAAGAAGGATTGAAGTGCATTTCATCGGCTAAGCGAATAAGTGATAAATCATCTGCAATATGCACCTCAATATAGGTGCGTATTTTGTTTATGACAGCTGTAGCTCTCTTTTGTTCTCCACATTTTCTAGCGGCAAATAATGCTTCTGAGTGATCTCTTAATAATCTAAATGCATCTACCCAATAACGATGGCTCTCCAACTGCATCATACTAAAGGATCCGACCTTATCTTGTACTTCCCATCTATTGATATAAGAAAGCAGCATTAGCGCTATGGCATAATACACCTCCGTCAAATATGGACAATCTCTACTTCGTACTACAGAATAAGTCGTTAGCTCTTCAAAGAGCTTAATAAAATCTTTTTGTCTTCCCCCTTCCAAATGTGCAGCTAACGCTTCAAGTTTACTACCTAGTAATTGATCACGAGCTGAATCTGTTGAGCTACAGGACAAGCTATCCAGCAAGCAGACACTTTGCACCATACTAGTTCCATCACCGGGCCTCATATGCTGAAGTTGTCTAAGTTTATCATAGGCAGCCGAAAGCGACTCCCATTTAATAGCTTCATTACTTAAGGTAATAGAAATTGAGATGTGAAGTGAACTCATACATGCTTGCTGAATCAGTTCAAATGTTCCTTCTAGAAACATAACCGTTTGTTCGAATGCTATCGTGCTCGCTTCTGTCATATGTTGAATCGGTTGAATAAACCAAATGACATCACCATATCGATCAAGTATACCTACACTTGTAGTTCTTTCAGACAGAAAACTTTCTGCAAGAAATTTAACCTCAAGTGCGATATTTTGTCGTTCTGAATAGGAGTGCTCCAATTCCGTATTGACCAAATTTCCATGAACGATAAGTATTGGAAGTTCAGAATTCAGCGAAATGTTTAACCTGCCAAAATTCTCCCTAAGTGCTTGTCGAGCTGGACTCTCGTGAATCAAATATCTAAAATAATCACCATGAGCAAGTGTTTCTAGTATATTCAGTTTCTCTGTAGCATCATTAATTAAATGGTTGGTGCGTATGTCATTATCCAACTCGTCATACGAACGTTGAACAGCTTCGATTAGTTTGGTATAACCTTCATTTTTAAGTATATATTGTACTCCCGGTACTTGAATGGCTTGATATACATACTGAAAATCGTTATGTCCTGTCAAGAAAACAATTTTACATTGAGGCCATTTCCAGCGAATCGTTTCCATCAATTGTAGACCATCCATAGCAGGCATACATATGTCAGACAATACGATGTCCATCCTTGTACGATTTAACAGTTCTAACGCTTCAACACCAGAATAGGCTTTATACAAATCAAGCTCAATATCTAGCCTGCTGAAAATATCCATTAATCCATCGGTGATAATCTCCTCATCGTCAACGATTAACATTCTGTACATTTTCTTGCTTACCTCCCTTCGAAAAGAGGAGCTTAACCTTTAATCCACCAAGCTCACTTCGCTCCGTTTTTAGTCCACTTTCAATCCCAAACGTAATTTGTAGTCTGCGGTGAATATTGACCATGCCGGTAGTTTCGATGTGCTCGTTCGTATCTTGAATAGCCTGCTCTATCCGCATTAGAACTTCATTAGATAATTGCTCACCATTATCTTCTACAATAATAGCAATGCTCTCTGCATTGTGATGGAAGTGTACTTTAATTAACCCTGCACTCACTCGTTTTTCTAAACTATGTTTGAATACGTTTTCAATTATTGGTTGTACAATTAATCTTGGAACAAGTACCTGATTAAGTTCTGTCGGTAGCTCATCGAATTCTATTTTCATTCTTCTTGAAAATCTCATTTGCTGAATTTCTGTGTACATTCTCGCATGCAGTACTTCTTGCTCTAAGGTCACAAAATCTGATGAATTTCTTGTAACAAATTGAAAATATTCACCGAGTAACGTCGTGAACTGTTCCATTCGGTCAACGTCACCTGTACGCACCATCGTATTAAGAATAAAAAAACTATTATAAAGAAAATGTGGATTAATTTGCGATTGTAGCTGCTTTAATTCTGCTCGCTGCACTAATATTTTCTGCTTATAAGCCTGATCAATAAGAACACGCAAATTCGAAACCATTTGGTTGAAACGTCCATATAAATATCGGAACTCATCCTTTGATTCATGTGCTATAGAAATATCCAAATCACCCTGTTCCATTTTTCTAAAGCTTTTCACAAGTGTTAGCATTGGTTTATGAATAAATCTATATGTTGAAAAGGCAAACGCAGCGATAATTACCATTGCAACAACAATAAAAATCCATCCCCATTTATAAAATTTATTCAATGGTTGCTGGACAACTTGCTCTGGAATAAAGCGATAAATTGTAATTGCTAAGTCAGGAGAGTGCGCTGCTACATAGTAATAACGCTGTTCTGCTATCGTTACTAGTTGACTATTTTGTGGATTCAACGAGTTTATATACTCAAGGTAATCATCTAGTTGCACCTTTGCAAGATCTCCCGTAAGACTTCTAAGCATCATATTGGTCTTCTCTGAAAGTAATACAGTACCACTGCCTGTATAAGTATTGAATTGAGACAATGCCTGCTGCAGCTTCTGGTTGTTCAACTCAATTTCAACTGTGAATAAAGGTTCAGCCCCCTTTATTCCTCTCTGCTTAACTGCACCAAGAAATAGCCCGTTTTTCCACTCAATTATATGAGAACCTGTACCGCCAAATACCGATCTAATTTCATGAAAACGCTGAACTTGTAAATCTCTTACCCCTTCATTAGCAGACATAGTTCTACCAATAGTTGCGATATGAACACTCACATCTTCAATATACATACTGCTATTTTGAACCGTAAATAGCCTTTTGATCAACGAATTCATGCTGTTTGTGCGGTCTATCGTATCCATCCTTTCCCACATAAGCGCAAGTTCGTTAAGATCGTCGTCATCTAGTAAACTGTATTCCAGTAGCTTCATACGTTCGATTTCATTCTCAAGATCAGTCATATAGAATGAAAGCTGAGATGCAGCCGTTTTTGTAATATCTTCTCTGGCCGTCTGTACAATCCAATGATACAAGTAAGCCCCAAAAGCCATAATAGGTAGCATAATGAGTAAAAAGGTAATGAGTAAGCGAAGAAATATAGTATTACGAAGTGAAAAATCTAGTCGGTATAACAAAGGCAATACCTCCAAATTTTTCTTAAGTATATAAGATAAACTAAATTTTGAAAGCCCGTCTAATCGTAGTACTTCATTAAATAGAGTACTAGCCCTTGACGCTACCGAGCACAATACCTTTCACGAAATACTTCTGCAAGAATGGATACGCCAAAATAATCGGTAAAGATCCTAGAAAAATCTGCGATGATTTCAACGTCCGATCTGAAATTAATGCTAGATTAAGCATGGCGTCTCTTGACATGTTGGATAGATTCTGTTGTATAACAATCGTTTGAATATAGCTTTGCAATGGATAATTATTTGGATTACCCATAAGTAGTAATCCGTCAAACCAGCTGTTCCAGTGTTCAACCAAAGAAAATAAAGCAAGTGTAGCGAGTGCTGGCTTAGAGATCGGAACAAAAATTGTCCATAAAATTCTCCAATGACCCGCTCCATCCATAAGAGCCGCTTCTTCAAGCTCTTTCGGAATTTCTCGGAAGAAGTTCAGTAGTAAAACTACACTGAAGACAGGAACTGCACTTGGTAAAACTAACGCCCAAATCGAATCTAACAGTCCATATTCCTTTACTGTAATATACCAAGGAATTAAACCACCATTAAAAAGCATGGTCATAAAGAATATCCAAGCATATACAACTCTTAAACGAAAAGAGTGAGTTTCCTTTGATAATGGATAAGCAATCAAAATCGTTAACAGTAAATTTAACGGCGTCCCGATGCCAATTCTTTTCAAAGAGACAAGCATAGATTCCCAGAATTCATTTCGACTAGCTGTGTAATGATAGGATGCGAACGTAAAATCGACTGGCCACAGCTTAACATATCCTGCCGCAGCCGCTGCGCTGGAGCTAAACGATACGGCAATAATATGAATTAACGGCAATATACATAATAGAGCAACTAAAATTAACACAATCGAATTTATTAAAGGAAACCATTCAAATCTTTTGCTGCTTAACTTTACATGTTCAACTTGCTTCTCCATCGTGCACCCTCCTCTAAAAGATACGATATTTAGCAAATCGGTAAGCTAGAAAATAGGAAACAGAAATTAGCGTTAGCGAGATAATTGATTTAAAGAATCCTACTGCAGTTGCTACACCGTATTGTGCATCCAGTAACCCAATCCGATAAACAAAAGTATCCAAAATATCTCCACTTTCATAAACAAGCGGGCTATATAAATTAAATACCTGATCGAACCCAGCATTCAACAATTGTCCTAAAGATAGTACCGATAACAATACAATAACCATACGCATCCCTGGAAGCGTAATATGCCATACTTTATGCCAACGGTTAGCTCCGTCTATTGTTGCAGCTTCATACAATCCTGGATCGATTCCCGTTATGGCTGCTAGATATATGATTGTTCCATACCCAAAATTTTTCCATACATCTGACCCAATTAACGTAAATGGAAACCAGTTGTTGTCGCCAAGAAAAAATATTTTGGGCAAGCCAAGCATGCCTAGAAACCCATTTACAATTCCTCCAGAAGGAGAAAGAATATCTATTAGTATCCCACCTAGTACGACCCAAGATAAAAAGTAAGGCAAATATATTGCTGTTTGGATGGAACGTTTAATGACTTGATTTTTCAGTTCATTTAATAAAATCGCAAATACGATTGGAATAACTAAACCAAGTATAAGCTTGACACTTGCAATAAAAAGTGTGTTCCACATCACCTGTGTAAAGCTTGGCAAGCTCATTACATACTCAAAATTATCCCATCCTACCCATTTTTGATCACCAAACAATCCCTTGGCAGGAATAAACTTCTGGAAGGCAATGACAATACCAGACATTGGAATATATGAAAACAATGCGATAAAAATTAGACCTGGTAATATCATCAAATGTAACGGCAGTTCTTTAAGTAGTTTAGTTCTCATTACTTATCCTCCACATCAGTGAATAAGAGTAATGCGGAGGAAGAAATTCCATTTCTACCTCCGCACGTTCCTTACCTATTACTTTTTCGTTGCATACCACTCATTCACTTCTTGCGTAATCTGGTCACCACCAAGCTTCTTCCAATCCTCTACGAATTTATCGAATTCATCCACAGATCCACCCAAGATAATTTTTGTAAATACTTCAGTTTGCATCTTATCTAATGTAGATTTGCGTTCTACCATAGTAGGTGTCGGAGCGCCAACAAATTTTTCCATTAGAAACTGATTATTTTTATCATATTGATCAGCGATTCCCATCGAGCCTTGTTCACCATATATTCGCTCCCATCCCCAAAGTGCAAATCCTTCCGATGTCCCTGACTTAAATGATTCTAATTTCTCTTGAATCGTCTTTGCTTCACCCTTCAAGCCAGAAGTATCTCCTGCCTTGCGAGCAGCATCAATTTCTCGGAAGGCGTCAACATTTTTCATTGCAGGGTACGGTGTGACAGGAGATAATTGCCATACACTTTCTGCCTCTGGTGGTGCATAATATTTATCAAACTCAGCTGTTTCACCCCAGTTTTTTTCAAGGTGCAGGTTAAACAATTTGATAACAGCCTCTGGATGCTTAATACCTTTCTTCACAGCAAAGAAACGAGTTGTACTGAATTTAAGTGGAACCTTTGGATTCTCTCCTGATTCAGATACAATTGGGAAAGCTTGCCACTGGGCATTTGGATCATTGTTGCGATTAAGTTGTAGCGGCCAGATCGAATTCCATTGCTCGCCATATTCCAATCCAATTTTCCCCGCTGCAATTTGTTCGGACACCTTACCTCCATCCTTAATACCAAACTCCTGATCAATTTCGCCGTTAGCATGCATAGCCTGCAAGATCTGCAAAGATTTTTTCACTTCCGGCTGTACACTTCCGAAGACAAGTTCGCCTTCTCCATTCTCAATCCACATATTAGGATACGCATTATAGGCTGCCATAAAGCCCTCTAATCCCATTGCGCCTCCCCATAAATCCTTTGTAATACCTAAACCATACGTATCATTCTGTCCATTTTGATCTGGATCTTTTTCTTTGAACGCTTTCGAGATCGCTAACACATCTGCAATCGTTTTAGGAGGCTGTAATCCAAGATGTTCCAGCCAATCCGTACGAATCCAAATATACATAGAGCGCTCAATAGATGATTCAAGCTGCGGAATAGCCATAAGCTTACCGTCGAAAGTAACGGCGTCAAACGGGCTTGTTCCTTCCTGCGACAGAACCTCTTTTGTTAACGGAGAAGCGTAATTTTCGTAAATTTCTGTAAGGTCTTCAATTTGATCGGAATCTGCAAGTTGCTTCAACTGTGTAGCATCCACTGGAATTACATCAGGTAGAGCACCTGAGGCAAGAGTCACATTAATTTTCTGAACATATTGATCCGATGTTGATGATCCCTTAACGATCCAATCATACGTAATTTTAATTCCCAATTCCTCTTCATAAATGCGTGACCATCGATTGTCCTCTATCGTTTCTCCTTCTAGTACGCTAAGCACATTATTTTCCACAACGTCATTCAAATCTCTAACAAATGACAACTCAATTGGAGGATCATATTTACCAAGTGGTTCAACATTGACTGATGTAGTCGGAGTTTGGCCGTTATTCGAGTTTTTCCCTGCATTGTTTGGATCACTGTTACCTGAGCAGGCAGAAAGGATTACAGAAGCAAGTAATACCATCGAGATTCCTTTAGACCATAAAGATTTCATATTTTTCATTTACATCCCCCATTCAGCTATATCAAGATAAATGACTACAGTTTTATTATGATTGAAGAGATTATACTTCTGCCATATACATCTCTTTACATTCATTAACTTCTTTTTACAATAATGAAAACGCTTTTACAAAAGAGGTTCACGAATAAAAATATTTGTATATCTTTGCAGGCCACTATTGAAAACATATGCTGAACAGCAAGTCGAAATATACGATTATAATTTGATAAGAATCCAGCTTTACTCAAATCCTTTTTTAGATGAGCAATGAAAATATTAGATTTTTCCCGCAGTACATGCACATCTAGGCACCTGCCCTCATACATTAGAGAACAGACTATATAGGCTAAGTATCATTAGTCTTGGCCGTTACTTGCATGTGGAGGTGGATATATGCCAGGTTTTTTCTCATCAATAGCGTTGTTCATTAAGCAACTTACTTTATTAGTATCCTATGTTAAGAACAATGCGTTTCCTCAGCCTTTAAAGGAGGATGAAGAGCAATATCATCTAGCCCAGATGGCACTTGGTGATGCTGACTCCCGCAACATACTTATAGAGCATAACCTTCGACTAGTTGCGCATATCGTCAAGAAGTTTGACAACACAGGCGAAGATCAAGAAGATCTCATCTCCATCGGAACAATCGGCTTAATTAAAGCGATTGAAAGCTTTCAGACAGGAAAAGGTACTAAGCTTGCGACGTTTGCAGCTAGATGTATTGAGAACGAAATACTTATGCACCTTAGATCGTTGAAGAAGACTCGTAAAGACGTCTCCTTACATGATCCGATTGGTACAGACAAAGAAGGAAACGAAATCACATTGATCGATATTTTAGGAAATGATATCGACGATATCGCTGACCAAGTGCAGCTTGAGATGGAAAAAAGTAAAATATATAAAAACTTGAGTATATTAGATGATCGTGAGAAGGAAGTTGTTATTACGCGCTTCGGCTTACTTAATGGCGGTGATGAACGTACGCAGCGTGAGATCGCTAAGGATCTTGGGATAAGTCGTAGCTATGTTTCTCGCATTGAGAAGCGTGCGTTGATGAAGCTTTATCATGAGTTTTATAAGGGGAAGAGGTAATAAATACAGCAAAAGCTGATATCGGATTTATGTCCGATATCAGCTTTTTGGGGTCTTGGTTGTAATTATTAATTCATGTAATGTTCTACTGCTTATATGTAAAAGCATTAGAATTTACAAATTAATACACACCTATAACTTTCCTAACCTAGAGATTGAATGAAGAATACAAACGATGCAATCATGCCACCAACCGCCCCTATTTTTGTTGTAGCAAAATAAAAATCGGAAGGTTCGGGGTCAACGACAGACAAACCGTATGATATATGAAATAAAAATAATTGCAGCGATTTATTACTAAACAACAACCAACTAAATGCAAAGAAAATAAGTGATATTACAAATATGATTAGATTTCCTTGCTGTTCATGATACTCTTTGTAAGCTGCAGCTACCAAACTACTTGGGTGATAATATTGTTCGATTGATGAAAAGATTGGTCCATCACTTGAATAAGCTACTGTGCTTATAAACATCTCATCATTTTCATCAAACGCCACAAGCATATTGTTATTATTCAGATCTTTTACTGTATAGGTTCTCCCGCTAGGATACGAAACAATAAATGTTTTCTCGTATTCATTCTTTCGATTTTTTTCAATTCTATAGCTTTCACTTTCAATCTCTAACTCTTTATAGTTTTGATGGATGGTAAGCTTAATTACATTCCCACTATTGTCTGTATAGGAAGTAATATTATTATGTTCGTGTGTGTTTTCTAAATACTTAATATCATTTATGTAAAACACTTTTTCACTATAATAATTATATGCCCAAACCACTATACTAATAAAAATAATAGCTATTACAATCCGTTTCATAATCACAATAATGTTTGCAATTTTCATTAAGCACCTCACTACTTGAACTTCATGTCTAATGGTTGTATATACAGTTTGGTTATATTCCAGATTTCATCGTAAATAATGTTTTTTCTAAACCTCTCAAACCAATTATTAATATCTCAGTAATTAATAAGTTTTTCCCTTATGATTACAAATTTATCCCCCTAAATAATAGTTTTATTTTGACTTTAAGCTTTAGCCCGATTTCCTATAACGTTCAGGTATTCACTAATTGCGAAGCAAGTTGTTACTGATTGTTCAAATTCATATTGATTTAGTATTTCATAGTTTTTATTTGATATATTTATACCGTATTCAGGATCGCTTTTTTGATTTGGTTTATTGTAATCCCTATCAACAAATACTCTATTAGGCGACCTCCAAGCACTTGAAGGTATCAAGAAAATATCAGGCATTTTTCCCTCTCTAAAAACCAACAATGCCATGAACAAGTTAGTATTGTTTAAATTAAATTTGCTTTTCTGCGCAAATACATATCCATTTCCTCTTAGTGCTTTCACTTGAATTTCACTGAACTTTCCGTGAGCATCCTTCACTATAAAATCAATCCCTCGATCATCAACTTCAGATGTAAACACCTCGAATCCATATGAAGTAAACTCCATCTTAGTATAATACTCTGCATACTTTCCTATTTGTAAGTGATTCAATACAGACCAATACTTATTAGGCAAGGTAATTATTCTCCTTTTGATTTTGATTTTTCACAGCTGATTTCCTATAACATGATATTCACGAATTTTTATAACTAAATAAATAGATTACCATGAATATTTTACCATATCTATAATAATCGAGCACTCTATTGGTACGCCCTCATGCATTCATTCTATCTGAATCTCCATATCAAAGCCTGTCTACCAAAACCTTTCGTCACTCCTTTCCCTGCTTCACTATCAGCATACGCTTCTGCAGCACAAAAGCGTTAAGTCGGACTTCGATCATATCGTCAAGAAGTTTGACAACACAGGCGAAGATCAAGAATATCTCATTTCCATTGGAACGATCAGCTTAATTAAAGCAACTGAAAGCTTTCAAACTGGTAAAGGCACCAAACTAGCTACGTTTGCAGCAAGATGTATTGAGAACGAAATACTTATGCACCTTAGATCCTTGAAGAAGACTCGTAAAGTCGTTTCCTTACATGATTCGATTGGCACAGATAAAGAAGGAAATGAAATCACATTGATCGATATTCTAGGCAATGATATCGATGATATCACAGACCAAGTGCAGCTCGAAATGGAGAAAAGTAAATATATAAAAACTTGAGCATATTAGATGATCGTGAGAAGGATGTTGTTATTACGCGCTTCGGGCTACTGAATGGCGGTGATGAACGGACGCAGCGTGAGATAGCTAAAGACCTTGGTATAAGTCGTAGCTATGTGTCACAGATAGAGAAGCGTGCGTTGATATAGCTTTATCATGAGTTTTATAAGGGGAAGAGGTAAAAAACAAGCTTCATAAGTTAGGGTTGATTACATCACACAACCATTTAACTGAATGAAGCTTGTTTTTATCTTGCAATTTAGACAGCCTTTTATTCAATGTCAATATCTTTAATACTCTTCAGAAGTTCAAAGTCTAATAACTTCCTTCTAAAACTTTGATGGATCCATTCCTTGTTGGAATGTTTCTTCAAAGCGATCCTTTTTCTCATACATATCATACCAAGCTTCTGCAATAATATCAGGATCACCAGCTGTACCAGGTTGAATGAACGTACCTATTGATAGATGTCCAACAAATATCCCCTTGTCTTTTAGTTCATTATGCAGATTAGTCGCATAATTACGAAGACCAGACATAACTATTCCTACATTGCCCACAAATGGCATTGGGAACATTGCAGATAAACCTGTTGTAAATAAAATAGCACCTGAGCCATTATTGATCATGTCTGGTAATACTTCGTTTACAGATAATAATGCAGGTAGCAATTGACTATTAACATGCTCTAATACATTATCAGGTGTCGCTTCTAGAACATGTCTGAATATTTCTGGTCCTGCATATGGACTGAATTCTAATACATCTATACTTCCAAAATCTTGTTTTGCAGCTTCTAGTGCCTGTTTCAATGTCGTTAAATCCGTAATATCTACTACGTAAGATTTCGCTTCAATATTGAGTTTGTTGAGCTCATTCACGATCAATGATAATTTCTCTGCATTCCGTGAAATTGCAGCCACTTTAAAACCGTGCTCCCCAAATTTTTTAGCCAAAGATAATCCCAAACCAGGTCCTGCACCTATTATTACAATTGTTTTCATTCTCAATAAACTCCCTTCACTATTACAATAGAGGTATTGCTAGTCCATGTATGGTCAATAAAGGCAAACTCAGCTTTCATGAACTGCATAATTTGTGATATATTAAATCAACTAGTGTTGTTTTAATAAACATACAACTGTTAACAAAACAGTACAACCATCAATAAATAAGGTATGTTGCTATAGCAACAAAGTCTATAAATTGTTAGGAATGAGTGAATGAAGTGGGAGATAAAGTTAGAAATATGCGAATAACACATACAAAACAATCATTAATTGAGGCTTTTGTTCAACTCGTTAATCAAAAGGATTTCGAAAAGATAACTATTGCAGATTTAACAAAAATCGCAAAAGTAAATCGTTCTACTTTCTATTCTCATTTTAATGATAAGTACGAATTATTAGATTTTATTGTGAATGATTCAGCGTCGACTGTCATTGAAAACCGAACTTTGGGTATAAAGAAGTTTGATGAACATATGATCTTTCAACTCGTGCTAGCTGTATGCGACTATCATCAACAACCTAATATTCAATGTCGTAGCAGCTATTTAAGTTTAATTCCTCTTTTGAAAGAAAAAATGATCGTTGAATTGAAGAAATATTTATCCGATAGCTTAGAACCCATTAATACTGATATAAACAACAGTTTTTATGTACCCATTTATGCTAATCTAATACATGAAGCAGGTTATTTATGGGCTTCAGGGCAAGCATCTTTCGAAAAAGAGGAAATCGCGAGGAAGGTTTCTTTAATAGTCTCAAAGGGCAAACGAAATAACTCATCTTGACATTCCATGCAATGATATCAATGAGAGCGCTGACTATCGGAAATGAAAATCCGATGTCAGCTTTTTTGTCCTCGCTGATTACAAATACTAACTAAATTTTCACAATAAGTAATTTACTAATCAATATCATTAATGTTAATATATTTATGTAATTGTTAACAAGTTTATTAATGATCGTAATTCTAGGAGGATCAAATATGAAAGCGATATCTTTAAGTTCACTGGAACATGCAGGTGTATCAGCCGATGGTGTGCAACGTATTCGAAAAGCAGCATCGCAAATGGTTGCAGATAACATTACACCAACGCAAGTTATTGCTGCTTCAAGAAGAGGTAGCTTATTCGTGCATCAAGCCGACGGGAAATTCGGACCTGAGCATAACGCTTCAGAATTAACTGTAGACGCGTTATTTCCACTCTGCTCTATAACGAAATTGTTTACAGCGACAGCTATTATGATCTTAGTTGAACAAGGGCGAATCGGACTTAATAGACCTGTTTGTGATTACATCCCGGAGTTTACTGGAGATGGAAAAACCAACGTTTGTGTACATCATCTGTTAACCCATACCTCTGGACTAGACGCCGATGCTATTCGCAGTAATGAAATCGCTTTAGGTGAACAATGTGCTATTCCTGAGCATGACCCGAATCAAGATCCAGATATTCATAGCTTCTTATATAGTGGTTATACTGCTCCTCTCAAGTCTGAACCTGGTACTGTTATGTCTTATTCGGGATATGATTATGAGTTATTGGGTGAAATTATTAGACGGGTTAGCGGACAAGCGTATCATAAGTTCGTTCATGAAACTATCTTTCAACCACTTGGTATGATGAACTCCTATTACCGTGTACCACAAGAAGTCAGAAATAAAGTGGTTAGACGTACCCCAGAAGCTGCTTGTGCCCAGTGGGTAGACTCTGAATACCAATTAAATTCAGTATCAGCTGGCGGCGGTGCTTACTCAACCGCGCTGGATCTTACTGTTTTTGGTCAGATGTTTCTTAACGGTGGAGTTTATAATGGGGTAAGAGTACTTAGCCCTATATCTGTAAAAGAAATGACACGTAATCAAATTCCTGGCGTTTCATCACAATATCGAGATGAAGTATTCCCTGAAGCCTACTGGGGATACGGCTGGGCGATTAACGGAACGAAACGAGACGGCGGTGATCTATTTTCTTCAGATGCGTATTCACATTGGGGTGCAGCAGGACCTTTCCTCTGCGTCGATCCTATCTATCAGACGGTAACCGTTCATCTTTCTGTGGAACTAGATCATCAGAAACCTTTCAAAAATATGTATGTCGATTACTTTAACAATACCGTCCTTGCTGCAATAACTGATTTGTAATTCCTCAACATATATCTATCATGCTTTATCCAGCGTAAAAAATCATATAAATAACCCCCACAAATGTAACACTTAATTAAAAAGTGTAACTTTGCGGGGGTAATATGAATCTACCTAGATACTGATTTTATTAAAAGAATTGATATTCCACCGACGATTGAGAACACAAATGACATAATGAATATGGATGAGAATCCTACCGCTGAGATTAAAAATGCAGCTATAATCGGAGCAATAGCTTGAGTTACCGTATTACCCAAATTATAAATACCTAAGAAAAATCCAACACGTTCCTTATCAGGAATAACTCTCAAATTCAAAAGGTTATCTAATGAATTCCATATCCCCATTCCCAAACCAGCCAAAAATGCATAAATAATGATACCAATATCACTTTGCAAGAAGAAAATGCATAGTGCTCCAATTCCTAATAAAATCGTAGATAAGCCTACTGGTAATTTTAATAGTTTGAATTTATCTGAAATTGGCCCCGCTATAAAGCCCATCGCAATACCAAATATGAGCATAATAATATTAATTAATTGGATAGAATGTTGAGTAGCCGATGTATCTTTGTGTAAAAAATCTGTCATGATAAATAATAGATAACCTGTAATCGCAAAGTTTCCAATACCTTGAGAAAGTTTGCCGATTAAAGCTAAATAATAATCACGACCAACAGACCACTTCGGAAAAGCTGTAAGTATTTCTTTTATAGAAGCTCGCTTTGCAGTTGATGAAGATTGATCTACGTTCTCGTCCAAGTTTGATGGTTCACGAACTATAAATGCAGCAATCAATGTGCCAATGAACGTAATGATACCGAATATGATAAACCCTAAACGGTATTGCCCTAAAAACATAGCAGCTATAATGGTAAAAGCATTGTTGCCCAGCGCCATACCTAACCCACCGTAAGCAGATGAAGCTGTACCTTTACCAGTTTCAGGGGCTAAATCTATCCAAGCAACCATTGGTGCTACAATGAAATTTAATGCAATCTGCCCTATCATCCAACTTAGTAACAACATAGGGATCGTAGTGGTCATTGAGGCAAAAATCATAGACAGCATGAATAAGAATGCTCCGGAGACAAGCCACGGCGTTCGTTTACCAAAACGAGATTTTGTACGATCAGATAAATACCCAGCAACCATATTAGAGATCGCAGCGACAATCATTCCTAATCCAGAAAATAACGCAACTAAACTAAATTTGTTATCGGCATCCATATGCTGAATGAGTGCAGGTAAAAATAAACTAGAAGCTGCAATATATGGTCCAAGCCAAGAAGCTGGTCCGATAATTAAGCCAGGTACTAATCGTTTAAGTGATATGCTATTCATGTAGAACTTCCTCTCTGACTGAAAGCTAGTAATTTTTTACTGAATAATAATCATAATCTGCAAATGAGTCATGCTGATGAGAATCAACTGAACCTATAAAGTTAAACAATCCTGTAAACCCACCAATTTCCCCTGGTTCACCGTTAACTCCTTCATCTGACAAGTAAGAAACATCGATATTTTCAACAAATACTTGCCATACCATATCATCTCTCAAACGATAATAGAAATCAGCTACACCTGTTTTGTAGATAACCTTCAACTCAATGTTATTTTCAGTTATTGATATATTGTTATGAACAAATTCGAAGCGCTTTCCTAATTTGGCCTGTAGTAAGCTAAGTACTATCCCACCCACAGATTCTGAATATGTTAAGTGGATGTAGATCCAATTACTAGAATCATAGTAAAGCCCAACACCTGCAGTTTCTGAGTAATGATCGGGATGAAATTCTACTTTAGTTTGAACTTCATAATTAAGTGATGTCGCTCGTGTTGCCATAATAGCTGGATTAACTTGAGAGAAGAATGAGTTCTCGCCATGAATACGTAAATATCCTGGACGTTCATTCGTATTTACCCAATCCGCATCCTGATTTCGATAAGGAGTCATAAAGTGTATATTATAGGTTTCGGTATTAAAGTGATCCAAAACATCATGAGAATATGAAGCGGATAATTCAACACCTTGCATACCTGCAA
>Ga0160453_100097_pt1 | contig 89568 bp, 62 predicted proteins | sample HID1971K_E6MG_FD_108228 | JGI IMG/M metagenome (GOLD analysis project Ga0160453, IMG submission 108228) | Enriched millipede-associated microbial communities from UW Madison campus, WI, USA - HID1971K_E6 MG | ecosystem: Host-associated > Arthropoda: Insects > Digestive system > Unclassified ...
CGGTGCGGGACTGCTTGATTTCTTCGCTGACAACCACTTCTTGGTTGTGCCGCTTGGATTTGCTTCGGTGCGGACTGCTTGACTTCTTCGCTGACAACTACTTCTTAGTTGTGCCGCTGGGATTTGCTTCGGTGCGGGACTGCTTGACTTCTTCGCTGACAACCACTTCTTGGTTGTGCCGCTGGGATTTGCTTCGGTGCGAGACTGCTTGACTTCTTCGCTGACAACCACTTCTTGGTTGTGCCGCTTGGATTTGCTTCGGTGCGGGACTGCTTGGCTTCTTCGCTAACAACCACTTCTTGGTTGTGCCGCTTGGCTTCACTTGGTTGTGCCGCTTGGAATTGCTTCGGTGTTATTTACTTGAACTAATACTTATTATATGGAGGGATATTATGACTTTATTTAATGAAAGAAAGCAACAGATTATGGCACGATATGAGGAACTTATTTCTCGTCCTAACCATGCAGAACAACTTGGTAATGGAATCTATGATCGCTATCAGCATCCTATATTAACGGCGGCACATGCTCCTTTTCATTGGCAGTATGATCTTAACCCAGATACTAACCCATACTTTATGGAGCGATTGGGTATTCATTGTGTGTTCAATCCTGGAGCCATTTACTTAGAGGGAAAATACTATCTAGTAGCTCGTGTGGAAGGTACTGATCGCAAATCGTTTTTTGCTATCGCAGAAAGTGATAGTGGCGTGGATGGATTCCGTTTCTGGGATCAACCAATTGTAATGCCTGAGACGGATAATCCTGATATTAATGTGTATGATATGAGACTTGTTCAGCATGAAGATGGCTGGATTTATGGCTTGTTTTGTACAGAACGAAAAGACCCTAATGCTGCACCAGGTGATCTGTCTAGTGCGATTGCGCAATGTGGTATTGCTCGCACGAAAGATATGAAGCAATGGGAACGTCTTGCCGATCTAAGAACGAAGTCTAACCAACAACGTAACGTTGTCCTTCATCCAGAATTTGTAGATGGTAAATATGCTTTCTATACTCGTCCACAAGATGGATTCATCGATACGGGTTCAGGTGGTGGAATCGGTTGGGGACTCTCTGAAGGTATCGAGGAAGCAATTATTGATGAGGAGATTATTATCGACGAACGTCATTATCATACGATTAAAGAAGTGAAAAATGGTCAAGGTCCCGCTCCACTGAAAACAGATAAAGGATGGTTACATATCGCGCATGGTGTACGTAATACTGCAGCAGGACTTCGCTATGTTATCTATCTGTTTATTACAAGTCTTGACGATCCTACGAAAGTTATCTTCGCACCTGGTGGTCATCTCATCGCACCCACTGGCGAAGAACGAATTGGTGATGTATCGAACGTTACATTCTGTAACGGAGCAGTTGTTAATGAAGATGGTAAAGTATTTATCTACTACGCTTCATCTGATACTCGTTGCCATGTGGCTACTTCTACGATAGATCAATTGCTAGATTACGCAATCAATACACCATCAGATCCACTTCGATCCTATGCATGTGTTCAGCAACGTATTCGGTTAATCGAGAATAACTCAACATTTCTATAGGAGAATTGCTCCAACGACTATTCTCTGGCCCCTCTAGAAGATAGTCAGGAATAAGTAACATCAAGAAAAACTAAATAAAGTAACAAACAACAATAAGGATTGAGCACTGCAAGATGCAGTGTTCAATCCTTATTTGTTATGATCAGCCAGTTATTGCTCGTAAAGATGTACCATATAACTAATATTTCTAATTCAATTTGATACCAATTAATATATTTCCAATTCGGATACTTGTGCTGCCGGCCAAGCGCTGTTGGAAGTAATGATTACGCGAATAAACTGCGTCATTATTTCCGCATCCAATACAATTTCAATGGTATTCCCACTCTTAGGATCATAGGTATACGACTTAGCTGGAACTAACGTTGTATACGTCGTTCCGTCTGAACTACCTTTAACTTCAATTTCCTGGTTACGTTGTTCCCATGCATCCTGAGGGGGAAGTCGCAACTTAATTTTCGCTACAGCTTTCGCTTCTCTAAGATCAACGGTTAGCCATTGAGGGAATTTCTTCGCAGTACTCTCCCAATAGGTGAATGGATCGCCATCCACTGTTAATTTCGGATCAAATGCCTCGTCAGTCATCGAACTAGCAATTGTCTTCTTACCGATTGCGAGATTTACATCTACTTTAACTTTTGGAAATGATTCAGTTGCATTATTTGGTTGCTTAGAACTTATCAATTCTATATATCCGACCTGTTGCTCTTTAATTAGAGCAATATAATCAATTAGTACATGTTCATCTACTTCTTGTACGGGAAGATCGACAATTTTAGTTCCATCTGCCTGATAAGCAACTGCAACTGTATGATCCCATTTCTCGCCTTTCTTGATCTTCAAAGTCGTATCAGCACCAATAGGTTGATAGATTCGAATCACATCTGTCTCTCGTACTTCCACTAGATTATGATCTCCATCATCAAGATCTAATCCGTTATATCGAGAATAATTACCTGCTCTGACACTTCCATCTTCAGCATTAACATCGTACCCGCCAATCGACAATGTCGTATTATTATCTATAATATAAGTTTCGTTTTTATTCCAATTACTTGTCACTTTATGAGTCGCAAAGTCAGTAACTGTTACACTAGGAGTAAGTTGTTCAAAATTCACTACGAGTTGATCAACGTATCCCGCCAAAACATACTTTTGAAATACTCCAATAGCATCAACCCACGGACTAGTAACGCCATTATAAAAATCTGTACTCAGATTATAGCCCATCGCCAAATTCCAGCGCAGCATATCCTGATCATCCGTCATCGTCTCTCCTGCGAGATTATGATGATAAAACATAACTTTATCTCGCATTAGCATACCCGCAAGTGGATAATATTCTGTATAGGATGCAGTATTTTTCCGATATCCAAGAATATCCCACAAGTAGGTAGATCCCATAAATCCAACAGAATCATCAGCTAACACATCTGTACCGTCTTCGATATATACTTTGTGAGTTAGGGCGTCAAAGTAATTGCGTACGCCTTGGAAATAAGCTGTCGATGGATCTGTCCCTTCTGGAACACTTACATTGTATACATACGGCGAGTTCCGTATCCCCCATTGATCCTCAAATATCCCGTCAAACCCTGCAATATCAATGAGCTTGCGATGCTCCTCAAAAACTCTTTGTTGGAAAAATGGATGGCCTGTATTGACAACAAAACCACTATGCGGACCGTAATCTTCTTGCATAAGCGTGCCATTCTCTTTCTCTACGATAATATTAGCAAGCGTAGTTCCTGTAGGTAATTGATTAAGCGTTGGAGAATTAATACCCCACCAGCTCATATTCGTGTAGGGAACGACAATGTTACCACTCCGCTTAGCATCTTTAACGAATTTTAGGAACTCTGTATCTCCTCCCCATTTGAGATCAGGAGGAATAAAATCTGGATAATTCTCATCATGCCCACCTGTCTGAAAGCCGACGAGGTGAATCATACCGTTATAATTCATCTTGTCGATTATGTTGGTCGTTAAGTTATTCCAATTCGCATCTTTGATAGCTGATATATCTGTCTTATATAGTGGAAGTTCGAAATACTTTTTAGTCTCATCTTCAAGCTTATCCTCCAAGGAACGGTATTCATCAATGCCATTCAATTCACGATAGCTAATGATTGATGTATTATAGTCACCTCCAATCTCTAACACGACGGTAGGACTACTCCACTTCGTATCGGACATAATCCATGTTCTATAGTTGTGTACAAATGAGGTTTTTCCAGAGTCATTAATCTGATGCTTATATCCGATTTCAGTGAGTAAAGTAGTTTCCTTACCTAGATCGTACATCGCTAGATTGCCTTCATTCGTACGCATCGCTAGATAAGAAGCAAACATCACGCCTGGGTATTGATCAGAATGTGAATTGCTTTCTTGGAAAAATGTATCCTTTAGTTTCGCTCCGGGCAACATTGGAAGTATTGCATCTTGTACGCCGCTTTGATCAATTTTGAGTTCATATGGGAATCGGAACGATTTTATCGTCTCTCCTGTTCGATTCATAACCGTAGCCTTCATATATATCCGATCATCGACCCCGAACCGAACATTTACATCAACCTCAAGCGCACCTCTATATTGCAAGTTGAGTTCATCATCATCATTCTTCCAGTTGTAAGCAAATGATTCTGCGCTCAAACTCTGTACTGAAGTATCATCATTTAGAATGGCCCACCAAAGTGTCTGATTGCCCAATGATAAATATTCATCAAAACCTTGCTGTTTCACATACATAATCCCCCCATTACCTGTATTAAAAGCTATTTCGTATTGGCTGTTTCGAACGACTAATAACCCTTCTTCTTCGATTATATCCATTTGTACCTTTCCGCTGTTTCCTAACCAGCCCGAGAATATGATTATATATCCTAATACTACGACGATAATAATACTTATCATCAACCACAGCCATTTTACATTCAACTTTAGCATCACATTCAAACACCACCTGATTTATATGCTAACCGACAGCTTTATTCTCCATTAATGATTCAGGGTTGCCCCTGTAGATGAAATATCTACATTCGGACAACCCCGAGGTGTATCTATTATGGTTGGATAGTATCGTAAAACTTCTCCTGTACAATCTTAGCCGTAGCATCAAGTTTAGCTTGCTTATCAACGCCTTGTTCTGAGAACACTTCTTGAATAATATTCGTCATCTCACCATAGAAGTCTTGCGTATTATATTGTGATTCTGGTTTACCGTCGATTAATGCTAACGTCTCAAGTCCATATTGATAAACATTATCGTATTTATCGAATAGAGCCGTTACTTTTGCTCCGTATTCAGCATCAGCTTTGAAGTATTGTAGTACAGCTGGTACATAGTATTTGTTTTCTATTTGACGCTCTTGAATGTTCTTCTCTAGTGATTCTAGACCTTTATCAGAGAAGTAATCGAATGTAGCATAATAGAATGCGATGGCTTGCTCGTCTGGCGTTGCATTTGGATTAATAACTAAGAAGTCGCCACCAAGTACTCCATAATGTTTACCGCCCTTTTCATAAGCAGGGATAGGATATACGAGAATATCGTCTGGAGACATTCCACCTTGATTCAACCCTTGATCAACTGGACCATCAGGACCTGCGATAACCATTGCCGTTCTACCTTGAGCGAATGCACCAACTGCATCACCCCATCCAAGTGCCCAATCTTGCGGAATAGCATTAGCTTCCCATTTCAATTTGTCATAATACTCTAGCGCTTTAACACCAGCTTCTGAGTTGAAAATCGCTGTAACTTTACCATCAGTTACGGATTGAATATCTCCGCCAGCTGTAAATAAGAAATTAGTCCAGTTCCAACCTGATTCATTGCCTTTACCCATTGGAGCAATACCAGAGATACCAGCATCTGGATCAGACACAGTCTTGGCTACATTCAACATATCATCCCAAGTCCAGTCAAAGGAAGGAATCGCAACACCTTTATCTTCAAGCATCTTTTTGTTAACTGCTACTCCTGTTGGATATCCACGTTGCGCAATGCCATATACTTTACCATTTACAGTGAATAGATCTTGTAAGACTGGATTCATCTGATCTTTGTATTCGTAATTGTTGAATAGTTCCGTAATATCAGCTGCCCAACCCTTTTCTGCTAGGAACTTACCCTCTGATGCATACGTATTGAATAAAGTTGGCGCTTCATTTGCCCCCATCTTAATTCCAATCTCGTTTGGATTGTACTGCCAGTCACTCTTAATAATTTCTACGTTCGGATATACTTCGTTAAAACGTCTAATTTTATCATCTTCAAGCGCACGATCCTCTACACGATCTGGTGTCGGATAGTAAATACTAATAGATACTTTTTTCTGAGTAATGTCTTCCTCAGGAGGTGCAGTCGCCGTTTCAGTTGGGCTGACAGGCTCTTTCGTGTTTTGCGGCTTATTCGTCCCTCCTTCTTTGGTCCCGCACGCTGCAAGCACGAGACTGAATGTAAGAACTACCGCGATAACTATCGATAATTTACGCATTTGAAAATCCCCTTTTCATTTCAAATTTGTGTTACACGCTCATCATAATGTAAGTACATTCATTAGAGCGATGTGTATTACTATCTTGATCATGTGTATATTTATGATCTAAATGATTCGCGAATAATTTATGAAATAGCTATAATTAGCCTTTAACTCCACCAAGATATAAACCTCGTAGTATATATTTTTGAAATATAAGGAAAATAAAAATAGGCGGAATCATGACAATCGTTAAAATAGCAAATTTAATATTCAAATCTAGTCTACGTGCATTCAATACGAAATCACGAATAGCAGCAGACAGTGGTTTGTTTTCTTGGCTTAATATAAAACTTGGCCAGAACCAGTCATTCCAAGCAGTAGAAAATACAAAGATCGCTAACGTTGCAAAGATTGGAATAGATAACGGGAATGCAATCTGGAAAAACCCTCGTAATTCTGAAGCTCCATCAATTCGCGCGGACTCGAATATTTCTACATGAATGCCATCAATAAATGTTTTCAATAGGAGCAAGAAGAATGCATTCGCACCAGCAGGAAGCCAAATTGCTGCAAATGACCCCATCAATCCAAGGTCTTTCAAATTGATGAAGTTAGGAATCATATAAGTCGTTGCTGGAATAAATAGTGTCGCCAAGAAGTAATAATAGATGGCTGACTTGAACGGAACTTGCATCTTCGAAAGTGCATATGCCGCAAGCCCAAGTACCAGTACAGTTACTACCATGTTACCAAGGAAGATAAACATCGTATTTTTGAAAAACATCGGTAAATCTATATAGTTCCATGCTTTAATGTAATTTTCAAAATGCCATTCCTTCGGAAAAAAAGTTGGCGGAAATGAGTTAACTTCTGTATTTGCTTTCAATCCATTAAGCATCGAAATAACAATTGGGTAGACCATACAACACATCATGACCACAACGAGAAGGTTCATGACATAATAAAAGAATTTGGTAGATGGTTTTTTCAAATCGTAGTTAGATAAAATACTTCGTTCATTCGCCTTCATGATTTCACTCCCCCTTTATTATTGATCCGATATTGAACGATCGCTAATATACTCAGTGCAAAGAACATAAGGACACCGAGAGCGGAAGCTACTCCATAATCTTGTCTGACGAATGCATATCTAACAATAAGAAGGGCATAGGTTAATGTAGCATTATTGGGACCACCGTCTAACATTGCATATTGTGTCTGGAAGCCTTGTGAAGTTGCAATTAGTTGTAACATAAGTAGCAATACTATTTGATTGCGGATAGCAGGCATTGTAATGAACCGAATGCGTTGCCATATACCTGCACCATCAATTTCAGCTGCTTCATACCAATCTCGCGGTACAGCCAGAATTGCCGCCAAATAAATGAGCATAGCAGAACCAAAACTTTGCCAGGTTTCCATAATAACGATGGAAGCCATAGACCAATTAGGATCAACCATAAAATTAACCTGACCAAATCCGATACTTTTCAATAAAGCATTTATCGGACCAACTGGATCGTACAACCATCTCCAAACACCGTAAAGCACAACGAATGGAACGACGTAAGGTAAATAAGCAGCCACTCTAGCAAACCCTTGAAATCTTCGCATCTCTGAGATTGCGAGAGCGAACAAAATCGGAACCCAAAATCCAATAACAAGCGCTAGTCCCATATAGTAGAGTGTGTTTTGCGCAGATGTCAGTACGTTAGCATCTGAGAAAATTGTTTTATAGTTGTCTAAGCCAACAAAGGTATTGCCTTTGACAAAGTCAACGATGTAAAAACTGTTTAATACCCCTTTAATAATTGGAAGCCACAGAAAGAGCGTAAAAGTTACAATGGCAGGCAATAGGAATAACAATCCCCACGTATACCTTTTGTACTTTCCTGATCGCTGCGTCTGTGGCTTCGACTTGCTTATTGGAACAGCGGTTGTTGGTTCCATACTGTAATCCCTCATTCCTAAAGTTTATCTACTTTTCATTGTAGATAAGGAGGGGTTACCTGAACATGTGCATATCTATTAAGATGATAGGCGTTATTACTTCTTCATCTCACTTGGACTTATTCCATAGTACTTCTTAAAAATTTTACTGAAATGTTCCGGCGACTCGTAACCAACTAGTTCTGAAATTTCATATCGGCGCAAGTCTGTATTAACAATAAGTCGCTTGCTCTCTTCCATTCGTAACTTAATGACATATTCCCAAAGGTTATATCCTGTTTTTTTCTTGAACAAATAACTTAGATAATTAGGGCTGACGTGATTTTTCTGAGCGACCTCGTTCAAAGTTAATCCCTTCTTAGCATAATTCTGATGAATGTAGCCGCTCGTTCGCTCGACAATCATATTATTTTGAGCGACAATCTCATCTTTAGTAGGTTCTTCCTCCGAATAGACGCCCCACTTAAAGTCGCCGTAATAAAACACATAGTGATCCTTGAACACATGATTCCATTGCATCGCTTTACTTGCCTGCTCATGCAATTCTCCAAGAAAATCGCAGCCTTTCAAAATCTGACTAATGCCGATAACACACTGAACTTCTAGGAATTTAAGAATATTAAAATGAAGTCCACGACCGATCATCTCTAGTTGATTAACTTTGTCTATGCTGGAATCACCGTACCGTTCCTCATTCCATTGAATTACAATGCATAACTCTAGTTCCGGTGTATAGAATGATTGATGGTCCCATTCCTTATCGAGCAACTCATTGGCTATATTCAATACTGCATACTGAAGTAACAATCCATCCTTATCCGAGACGACACGACCACTTGACTCAAGATTAAGATTAATTTTTATAACCGCATAATAAGGACCTGTCATCTCTATCTTGTGTTGTCGGATTAGATTAGTAACAATCGCTTCCCTATCTTCAGTATTTGTTGCAAGAAGTTCATTCATTAAAGTTGTCCATCCTGGTAGTGGCTCCTCCATATGAAAACTCTCTTTCATGTCAGACATCAATTCCTCCGTATCACGTACGGATTTATCCATGTGTAGCAGAACATGTCGGACCGAGCCTAGAAATTGTTCGTTATTCAAGGGCTTAATTAAATAATCTTTTGCACCTAGTCTGATTGCCAGCTGAGCATATTGGAATGTCTCATGTGCGGATATAACAATTACCTGCACCCAAGGCTTAATAATCTTGGCTTGTTGCATTAGTTCGATACCACTCATAGATCCCATCTGGATATCGGTTACGAGCAAATCTATGTTTTCCATACGCAAGTAATCTAGCGCCTCATATCCACTATGTGCAATGTATATATGGTCGATGCTGATACCTGATGAGGCTAGCAATCCGGATAATCCTTCACAAATAAGCGGTTCATCATCCACGATCAAAATATTATACATGTTCATCAACCTTTCCTATGTGAGTTAATTATCATCGTTATCAACGCCCGCTTTTTGAACTTCCTCTTCCAATTAAGGTTCAAAAAGCGGGCGTTCAGAATCAAGAAGATGGAACGCTACTTGCGGAAGGAGGAAGCTCCAGTGTACGTATTATGTACACGAGTCCCGGACTTCCCAAGTTCGTTTCATATTCGATGTCGAATAATCTACGAAGCTAATCATCGTTATCAACTCCCGCTTTTTGAACTTCCTCTTCCTCTCGTCTATTCGTAGGTGGCGGGCAATACGATGATTGCGGTAGTCCCCCCATCCTCCCCTTTCCGATAACTAAGTCCAAATTTATTACCGAAATGAAGCTGAATTCGTTGATGTATATTACGGATACCATAACCAAGCTTATGATCTACATTTTCATCATTCAACAGCTGGTCAATCGCCACAATATTCACTTGCTTGTATCCATTATCCTTTACCTTAATCGTTACTCGATCACCTTCGAGAGTAGCAGATATGTGAATTTCACCATCTTCCCCCATTAGTTTCACGCCATGGATAATCGCATTTTCAATGAGTGGTTGCAATGATATTTTTGGTATACGTATTTGTTTAACTGCTTCTGGAATGCTCCAAATAACATTGAATTCGTAAGCATAACGTTTCTGCTGTAAATTAACGTATGCCCCTGCGTGCTCCAACTCTTCCTCGAGTCGAATAAGTTCACGGCCTTGACTCAGTCCAATCTTCATCAACTTCGATAACTCCTTAATCATCTCCGCTGATTCAGAGTTACCTTCGAGCGTACTCTTCCAATAGATGCTCTCTAACGTGTTGTACAATAAGTGCGGATTAATCTGCTGATAAAGTAATTGCAACTGAGATTCCTTCGCTTTCAAATCCATATGATATTTATAATGGATTAGCGAGTTCAACCTGCGTGCCATATCGTATAAGGCAGACATCAGTACACCTACTTCATCATGCCTACGCTTCAAAGGCGTCTCAGGTACAAGCTTTCCAGGTTCATATGTTCGAACAAATCGAGCCAATTTCTGCAGTGGGGTCATAAGTGAACTCCAGAAATAGACGACAAGGATGCACCCGAGCACGATATAAGCAATTGTAATGAACTGAATGATGCGCTTGAGCTCATTCTGCTGTTTAAGTAGCGACTGAACTGGAATTTGATATATTAACTTGTGTCCGATCTTTTCATTTTGGCTCATAATATAAATAGAGTCAGAGGTGATGAGATCAAATGTGCGGTATGGTTCCTCTAGTATCGATTCTTTAGCAGGTAATGGTCCATTCATGTCCTGTAGCCCAGATGGCAATTCTAGTGTCTCGCCGTTTCTCATCGATAGGGTTGAACTCAATATTCTGTTGGACGAATCAGCATATGAGATTACCCCTTCTGGAAGTGAAACGGAGCGAAGTGATTCCGCAAGCTTCATATCCATCTTGGTTGCGACAAGTACGCCTAGAAACTCTTTACCGTTGTTCACATTGCCGACAGCCCTTATATAAGCTAGTGTATTAATTTTGGTCAGTCCAAAGTTGTAGTTGATAATATCCATATAGCCACTACCTCGCTTACCAATGGCATCATCGAACCAGATCGGCTTATTCTCATCTGAGAAAAAATAAACGCCTGTTTGCTGGATTTGACGTTTTGGAGCGAAAAAATAGTAATCATTTGGATCATAAATATATAGGGAATAATAAACTGCTTCTCCACCATTCACTGGAATTGAGTGGCTTGCAAGCAGTTTGTCAACATTATCATATTTCCTCACCCGTTCAATGACAGTATCCTTATCGCTTGGGATAAGTTTTTGCGTAATCGGATTTTGAATAATAGTAGCAGTTATCTTGTTAACCGTATCGATATCTCGGTTAATTAACGTATGATTCTGCTTAATTAGCTCCACGTATGCGTTCGTTACATGGTTCTTTAGAAGCTTCTCCGTCTGATAGTTTCCGTACCAATGGAGCAAAAATACGGGACTAACCATTAAAAGGAATAATAAGACCAATTGTTGCTTCATATTTAGCTTTGTTAGGGGATTAATCGGATATCTTAGCATGACGGCTCCTCCTGTTGGTCGAGGTTAATACATTCATTTGCCTGGTAATTGTTGTATAAGTGTACTATAGCAAAAAAATAGCGCTTACAGTGTAGTCGTTTCTACGATGTTTTGACCTCTATTTGGTCTTTATCGTAGAACTACACATAAGCGCTTATTAATGTTCTTACTTAATGTATTGCAATATCGCAATTGCTGCGCGTTCTCTTCTCTCTACATCATCCGAATGCATTGCTGCTTTCATTATGTTCAATGCTTCTTCGATTGTTTGCCTATCTACACGTGATGTATGTTCATGATCATTACTCTTATTATCTTCTAACCAACTATCTAACAATTCATGAGATATTAATCGATCGAACTTTGAAATATTCGCTTGCTGTGCTACGAATATTTGAAGTTCTTCAGATATCTGCTCTATTGGAACGCATTTTAACCAAGTTACACCTCTACGATGCGAGCTATTCATTTCATTATCTTCTAATCCATTGACATAGTAATAGTCTCCCACATCTCCAACGTGAACGAAACCATCACTTGCTATTACGATATAATCTCCATCCTGCATGTTATAGACAAATGTAGTAATTTCCTCTAATTGTCTTATCCATTCGATTTGTTCGGTTCCTTTATCGTTTAAGGAGAGAAGACCCTTACTTCTAAACTCTGCTTCACTAACATTGTCCAAGTCCCCGATTTCTTTCCAACCGAAACTTACATAGTTGTCTTCCAAATATACTTTCATTAACTTTATCTCATTAGAACCGTCTTTCATCTGAAATAATTGCATGGTATATCACTCCAACACATTGATATAAGCAAACAGCGGACTTTGATAACGCTGAATATCTTTTATTATATTTAGTCTACCTTTTACCGTAAATGGTTGTAAACAATAACTACAAATAAATACAATCCATCTGGGCTAAATGATAATGACAATTAGCCCAGATGGATTGTTAAAAACGACCCGATCGAAAAATAGAATAAATAAGTAATACAAACATGAAAATCGTAACTACAAAACCAATCTCGATGACAGGCATGCGCCACAATATGGATTGAGAATGCATAATCGATGTCCCTATTATTAATCCACACATAACTATACTTAATGCGAGCATTACAATACTGAAAGCTAGACGATTACTTATTTGATCAAGCTTTTCAAGTAGCATAGACACTTGAGCAGATTCCAAATCTATATTAAATTTACCATTTCTTAGCATACGAGAAAGTTGCTTCAGATGGATAGGAATTTCCTTAACCATATCAATATATTCTGGTATTTCCTCTGAAATATTTTTCAATATCCGCTTCGGATTTAATCTATCCAACAACAATTTTTTTCCAAAAGGTTCTGCAATATCAAATATGCTTATATCAGGATCAAGTGCTGTTACAACGCCTTCCATTGTAAGTAAGCATTTCCCAAGCAACGTTAATTCCTTAGGGATTCTAATTCGATGCTTATAGGCTACATTGAATAAATCTCTAACAGCGGTCCCAATACTGGTCTGATTCAACGGTACATTATAGTATTTCTCTCGCAATTCATCGACATCGCTATAGAGCGTATTATCATCTACTGCATCAGGTACGACACCCATTTGATAGATCGCTCTAATAACTCCTTTTGTACTTTGGTTTCTAAGGGCAATGACGAAGGTGGCAAAATGATGTTTCATATTTGTGGAAAGTCGTCCGATCATACCGAAATCAATCATCGCTAATCTTCCATCAGGTAGTGCCATTACATTACCTGGATGAGGATCACCATGAAAAATCCCTTCAACTAATATTTGATGGAAAATAGCATTAGTCATTCGTTCCGCTATTAACTTTAGATCTAATCCTTGTCGCTTAAGCTCCACATCGTCTGATAAATTTACACCTTCTATATAAGCAGTTGTTAACAAACGTTTGGTGCTATACTCCCGAAATACATTAGGCACATATAAATAATCTATGCTAGCGCTAAGTTCCACAAATTTTTCTGTATTACGAGCTTCCAACGAATAATCAAGTTCCAGTAATAAAGCTATACTTAACTCTTCAATAATTTCTCTTAATCGGTAATGCTTCGCCCATTCTACTGCACCTTCAGTTAGTCTTGCCCAATCAATTAATATTTCAAGATCTGTTTCAATTAGTCGCTCGATGTCTGGCCGTTGAATTTTCACTACTACTTCATTGCCATCTTTCAAAGTAGCTCTATGTACTTGGCCGATGGAAGCAGCTGCAAGCGGAGTTATTGAAAAATGCTTAAACAAACTTTCGATTGGAGCCCCGAGCTCTTTCTCAATAATAGAAGCAACCTCATTGTACGGAAATGGTTGCACATGATCTTGCAATGTTTCTAGCTCTTTTAATATATCAGCGGGAATAAGATCAGGACGCGTACTAGCAATCTGACCTAATTTTACAAAGGTAGGTCCTAACTCTTCAAGTAAGAGGCAAATCCGTTCTCCGAGACTTTTCATATGCCATTCATTCGTGCTTTTGTTACCTGCGAAAACATTTCGCCGCCTGGAGCCTATTTCATCCGATACTAATCCGAAACCATAACGTGCTATTGTCGAGGCTATAACCCGATATCGCATGACATGTCTAATCTTTTTCCCCCGCAAACGCTCACCTCCATTTCTCCTACTAATTTCAGACTAATTTCCATTACTATCTAGATTGTTCTAAATCTTCGATCCGCTTCTCTAAACGTTTAATATCATCGAGATTAGCAACACGTTGCTCTCTTAATAATGATTGAACTCGCTCTTGGACCATAGTTTCAATGCTTTGCTTTGTTTCTTCACCTTTTTGGAGAAGTGTCTGCGCTAAATTTGCTGATTCTTCCTTGCTAACTTTTCCTTTTTGTACAAGCTCATCAATTGTGCTGTCTATTTTATCTTTACTAACAACTGCTAACCCAAGCACTAATGATATTGCTTTATCTACTGAATCCTTAACCATAGTAGCAACCCCTTTATTGTTAATTGATGTGTAATTCATTTACATCTTTATGCTTAATTAAATGTTACATAAAAATTGGAACAACTTAGTTCATATTCATTGTGTGTTATTTCGAAAAAACTATGCAAAATAAATACAATTTAGCCAAATCAAAAAAATCTTGATCACGTCATTCTATTACGAATGACTGATCAAGATTTTGAAATCACTTTAATATTAAAATAACTACTGCATGACTATTCTCTGGCTGCAGTTGAGTCACGGTATATTAATTCACTTTTCACTAATATTTTTACGATCGGTTCATCAGGTGTCGTTAGTCGATTAAGTAATCTTTCTACTGCTTTTTTCCCTAGCGTCTCTTTCGGTACGTGCACTGTAGTTAATGCTGGAGAATAACGATAGGAATCTTCAATATTATCAAATCCAGAGACAGATATTTGCTCTGGAACTTTAATACCTAACCCTTGAAACATCTGCACTGCTCCAAGCGCGATGGCATCATTCCCACATACAATTGCAGTAGGCATTGCTTTCTGCCTTGTAATCCATTGCTTTAACTGCTGTGCAAATTGATCAGATTCAAAACCTTCAATATCTAGAAAGCTATGTTCAACACATGAACTGAAAGTTAATTTATCGCTATCATTCTTCTGTAGTCTATACACTTGCTCTTCCATCGCTGCTCGGTAGCCAAGAAATCGATCATAGAAGCTACGTGAGAATTGAACATTACCAACGAATGAGATTGCAGAATGTCCAGTTCCAATTAATTGCTTCGTTAATCGATAAGTTGCTTCATAATTATCAACGAAGATACTATCAGCAGGAATTAAATAATCCTCATGATCGACAAGAACCATCGTCATACCAAGTCGATGTACCTCTAGTAACATCGCAGATGATATTTCACCAACACCAATAATCCCGAGTATTCCATCGAGATTAATAAATTGCGTAAAATGATCTATACTTTGTTCTGATAAAATTACCATTCCAATGCCACGTTGCTCTAACTCTGCTGATACACCATCCAATATTCGGCCCCAATAAAGTGACTCCTTCGTTTGAAAACGTATATTGGGCATTAACACTAGGACTGATTGCTTACTTGAACCTTGTGCGCGGGTATTAGATTCTACTCTATTCGGTTTCATATATGCATTTTTTTGCGAAAAATATCCTAACTGTGAAGCAGCTTCAATCACTCGTTCCTTCGTATGATCACTTACTCCACCTTTGCCAGATAACGCTTTGGAAACTACAAATTTGGAAACACCTAAATAATTAGCAATTTGTTGCATTGTAATCTTCTTGGACATCTATTTTTTCCACCTTACTAATGTGTCATTATCGTACGAGCTTCTGTCCATCGCTGGTTATACTGTTCAAATACTTCTTGAAGACTAGGCGCGGCTATCCATTCTTGAATGTATGAACCAGACCATAGCGTAATTTGTGCGGTCGAAGCAAGTTCAAGCAATCGATCATTTGGAATCATTCGCTCTACTGGAATACTTTCATACGATTCGAACTCTTGGAATTGTGGTAGTGTTGGAATTTTAGTCGTATCTACCGGGAGAAATCCTGAGTCATCAACAAACCCAGATTCATGAATAAAATACTCTACCCATTTAATAGCTATATCAGTATGCTCACTATACTTACTAACACCAACGAACCAATCAGGATTCAATGGCGAATATAACGGTTTTTCATTCGAATATGGGAATGGGAAAAATCCGATTGTTTCTGGATCTGCACCAAGTGCAATTAATTGATTAATAACCCAATTGCCCATAAAGTACATACCGGCTCTACCTGCAGCCAGCTCTAGCTTAGATGCTTCCCATTGATTAGATATTAACGATTTCTCAACATAATCATTCTCAATTAATGTCTTAACGATTGTAATGGCTTGTCCCCATTCATTATCCACTTGCCATGGCTCATCTAACTCCGTCATATCATTCAGGTAAGCAGCATCGCCCTTCATAATACTAACAAGCTCTTCACCCCAATTCATAAGTGGCCACTGAGCCCCATAGTTCAAGTAAATCGGAGTTATATTAGCCTGCTTCAACTTATGACATGCCTCATAAAACTCATCTAAAGTTGTAGGTATTGTAGTAATACCAGCTGCCTTAAACGCCTCTTTATTGTAGACAATACCTGTGGATGCTGCGCCTGCTGCTATACCATAACGTTGACCATTATACGTTTTATAATCAGAGAAACGTATATTTTGAAACATCTCGTCTGGTAAAGGGGTAAAGTAGTTAGGCAATACTTCATTTTTCAAATGATTCGGGATTAACAATACATCTCCAAAATTTTGTGTAGATAATCGAACTGAAATATCAGATACATAGTTCGTTAATCCTTCAAATTGTATCGTTACCTGTGGATGTTCAAGCTTGAACTCTTCTGCGTATTTTTGAAATCCACCATTTTCGATTAAATCTACTCGATTAGTTAGTACCTTTAATACAATATCTTCATTCAATTCTTGTAACCGATTTTGCTCTATATCTATTGCTGGATTGGGTTCAATAACATTATTACTACACGAAGCTAGTTGTATGACACATAACAACGTGATAAAGATACTACATATCGCTCTCATCACCAATCGCTTTCACCCTCCCTATCGGAAGTTGTAGTATGACTTCTGTGCCTATACCTAGTTGACTTTCTACACGAATTCCATACTGTTGACCGTATTGTAGCTTGATTCTTTCATTCACATTTTTCAAACCAATACCTCCAATACCGTGTTTCGCTTCATCAACACTCCCGTCTCTTAATCCGCTATTCAACTTTAACAACTTGCTTGTTTCTATTCCAATTCCATCATCGACAATATGTATCATGAGCAATGGATATTTCACAGCCGAGCTAATCTTAAGATGCATAACACCTTTACTATCATCTAACCCATGATAAATCGCATTTTCAACAATCGGCTGTAACAATAACCGGATCATTCTATATTGCATCACGCTACGATCAACATCAATTACAAGTTGGAAACGATCAGGATATCGATAATTCAATAGCTCTATATAATGTTGAACATGGTTCATTTCCTCTTCAACATTCGTCTCATCATTCAGATTACTAATACTATAACGTAATAATTTACCGAGGATAGCAATCATATCTGCGGTTGTACTATCATCATTCATCTCTGCACTCATTCGTATCGATTCAAGTGTATTGTACATAAAATGAGGATTAATCTGATTTTGTAATGCTTGTAATTCAGCTTTCTTTTTCTTTGTCTCCATCTCATAAATATCTTGTATGAGTTGATCTAGTCTTACAATCATTCGGTTAAATTGGCTGCCTAGCATACCGACCTCATCATGATGTTTCACAGGAAACTTCACTTTAAAATTGCCCTCTTGCACACTCTTCATAAGTCTAGTCATCGTACGTAATGGTCTAGTAATTGCAAATGATAAGATGATAGCTACAACAATTGAGATAAGAACGGCTACTGCTGTCGTAACCCAGATGATTCGCTTTACTACAATTGTATCTTTCGTAAGTTCAGTAACCGGAATAGACGTAATAACTTTCCATTCTGTACTAGTTGAAGTTGCATACATATGAAGATATTGAACACCATCTTTCTCTAGGTAGAAACTCCCCTTTTTATTTGATGCATGGTTTACAATATCATGGTCACTCATATTATTAGCAATCCACTTTTTTTCACTATCGTAAATAACATTACCTTGCTTATCTACAATTAATGAAGCTCCCTTTGTTACTTGATCTAGCTCACTAGTCTGATCTTCAATAATGCTAATATCTGCATCAATTCCAATAAGTCCAATGACAGATAAGGAATCATCTACAATTTTACGAACAACAGAAAATGCATATCTTTCTGATTGCAAATTACTCGTATACTTTTGCGTTCTCAGTAGTACTGCTTCACCTCGAGATAATTCCGCTTCATTCATCCAATAATGATAGCTTTGTTCGAGATCATTACGTATACCACCAGAGACGATAGCATAGTAACTATTACCGTACACATCGAATAAGTAGACTGAGTTAGCTCCCCGCTTGATCGTATTAATAAATGAAAGCTGACCTTCTATTCCACGCTGAATAGACAAAAGTTGATCAAAATTATTCGGTAGTGACGTAGAAATTTCTGAGGATTGTCGCTCCGCATAATATCCATTCGAGCGAATAAGGTTACTTTTAATTTCATCAATATACGCCGGAATAGAAGATATACTTATCATATCTTCTATATAATCATCCACACGAACCATCATACTCTCTTGCATTTTAATAGAATATGCTATTGTTTTCTCCTCTATAGATGTTGCATATTTCGAAGATGAATTGTAACCTACAACAGATAGAGGAATTGTAACAAGTAGTATGAAAGAGAGTAATAGTTTACGATCCATCTTCATATCACCAATACGAAGCTTCGATCTCATCGTTGTACCCTCCATTAGTCGCGCAATTAGATCGTAGGCATTACATTTCCACCATTAACCGGAATGAACGAACCTGTAATAAAGCTTGCAAGATCAGAAGCAAGAAATGCTACTGCATTGGCAACTTCTTGATCCGTACCGCGTCTACGTAGAGGTACTGTACTGCTATAACCTTCGTTCAACTCTGTGCCCGCTTCACGATCACGTGCACTAATCGTCCAGCCTGGAGCAATCTGGTTAACAGTTATTTGATGTTCTCCTACCTCTTTCGCTAATACGCGATACACACCATCCATTCCACGTTTGCCAGCAACGTACGCAGATTGTGTAGGAGCATTTTGCATAGAACACTCTGTATTAATACCAATAAAGCGACCAGCTCCACGTTCGATCATAGCTGGAATAAATGATTTGGCTAGAAATACACTTTGCATAACACAGGAATCGAATTGTGATTGAAAATCTGTAGCATTTTGCTCTAGTATAGACTTCCATTCATATTGAATTACTGCATTAGCTACGACGATCTGTATATCTCCCATCTCTTCTGTCGCTACCTTATACATTGATTGAATATCTTCTTCTTGTGTAATATTTGCTTTGACGATCATCGCTTTCCGGCTAAGCTGCTTTATTTCTGCTTGAAGTTGTAACGCTTTTTGTTCATTGGAATGATAATGAATAATGATGTTTGCTCCGCATGATGCTAATGTTTTCACAATAACTCTTCCTAAATCCCCCGTTGCTCCAGTAACTAATGCTGTTTGACCTGTTAAATCTAATTGCATAATAATCCCCCTCTATTGTATTGTTCGTGTCTAGTTATCGCTTTTAGTGCGCTATAATTATTTTTTAGTTTTGTTAGTAATAATGCTACCATATATACTAACTTTTATCATTTAATATTTTCTTAGTGTTACTCACTCTTCCATTTTTGGATGATTTGGTATATTTTTAGTAAGTACATATATCATTGGGAGATATTGGTGTTCCAAGAGACAGACTACCATCACCAATATAAAGGAGAACATCATGAAGAAAAACAGTAGTTTTAATAAGTGGTTATTAGCATTATTAGTTGTTGTATTAGTGGCATCCTTTCCAGTAACGAAAGAATCATCTGCAGCAACCAATGCCATTACTGCTGCAATCGATGGGGTTAAAGTGAAATTTTCGAATGATCCTATTATGAAAGATGGTACAACTTTAGTACCATTCCGTGCAATTTTTGAAGCCTTACAGTTACAAGTAGGCTGGAATCAAGCAACACAAACAGCTACAGGGTCTAACGATACGTTGAAAGTGGAGTTAGTCATGGGATCCAAATCGGGTAAAGTTAATGGTAAAACGGTAAGTTTGGCTCAAGCCCCTTCAGTCATTAATGGATCAACTATGGTTCCACTTCGTTTTGTGGCAGAAGCTAGTGGTGCAATCGTCTATTGGGATAATAAGAAACGTCATATTGATATCTTGTTCGATGAGGATATTAAGTTCAATAAAGCAGCTTATTATAACGATACAACATCATTAAGTGCTTGGCTGAAAAAAGGAAAAACGACTGAGCAAACGTACAACGGGCAAACACCGTTAATTGCTGCAGCAAGCGGTAATTCATTTGATGCGGTCAAACTACTGTTGTCAAACGGCGCAAATGTTGATGCAAGAACAGGAACTAACTGGACATCGCTATTATGGGCAGCTTACCATGAGAATGATGCGATGATTAAAGAGCTGCTAGATTACAACGCAGACAGCTCTTATACTGTCGGTTCTTCGAACGATCAGACTAAAGCACAAAATAATTTGACTAATTATTTGAAATACGGCAGTACATATTCTCCGCTTAATGGAGATTTATATTTGCCTGTAGCATGGGGAACAGAAGCAGATGTCGTAAAATCAAGACTTAAAGACTTCTATGTGGTTGGTGATACTGTAAATGGAGCTTACAGACAGCGTTACGGAAATTATCTAGAAAACGGATCATATGCTGATGCAATTTTCACCTATAAAAATATGAAATTAACTGAAATTTTTTATTCTACAACTTATATGTACGGCGAGTTTGATACTGCAATTGATGATTACTTCTATGAATTGAACAGATACAATACTTTACACCGATCTAAGCTTAAGTATTCCGAGATTTGGGCTGCCCCTTCAGATGAACGCTTCTATACAGGTATGTATGGTGCAAATAGCTATGAAAAATACGAGACCGCACTTTGGTTGGGTGATGTAGCTTTTATTGCCTCAGAAAAAAAGAATGGAATGACGTACACCATTAGTTTATCTCCTAATTCAGATGGACGGGTCTATTTAATTATTTATTACCAGAAATAACACTTAAGATTGTATATAAATAGCCAGCGGCAGTCGATATTGTTCGACTGCCGCTGGCTATTCTTTTCTTGCAACTATTCAATTAAGTCAGGCTTGTAAGACAGCTTCGATGTCAATAAAACAGCCTTCATCACTTCATTATCAATGTCTGCTTTATTACTTCCTCTTCTACACATTAATATTAAGCATGAAAATAACTGCGGTGACAGTAAATATACTAATTAATGTAGAAATAAATACTGCTTGTGACGCAAATTCCTTCTCATTATCGAATTCTACTGCGAGTAATACACTGCTTAATGAAGTAGGTACTGCTGAAGAAACGATTAATGCTGCAGATGTTAAATGATCAAGATTCATCATGCTTACAACTAACCACGCTAAAACTGGACCACCTATTAAACGAAGCACACCTGCAATCGATACATCTATAGCAAGTGATTTGGAAATTTTCCATTCCATCTGTCCAAGTTGCACACCAAGTGTTAATAGTGCCGTACCAATAAAGGCATCCGTAATATAATCGATCGGAGTTTGGATCGGAGTTGGAATAGGGATTTCAAACCCTCTCATAATAAATGCGAGCGGTATAACATAGATGACAGGCATAGAAAGTATAGTCTTCCATACTTCCTTCATACTTGTCTTGTGAGCATTTACACTGTATACGCCATACGTATTCGGAATTAATGACTGCATCATCATAATAATTACTTGAATCCCTAACGTTTCTTTATTTCCAGCGAACGCTAGTTGATTCAATGGTATGCCATAATTAGCACTATTATAAAATAATACACTATTTTTCATTGCACTTTTCATCGTTGAGCTGTAACCACGCAGACGCACGACAATCTCAACAACGATATATTGTAATATCATGAAGATCGTGAAAAACAATAATACTTTTCCCATTATGCTAACCGAGATGGCAGTTTCGTATACTAAAGCAAAAATAATAGCTGGTGAGAACAAATAAAAGTTAAGTTTGGAAAGCGTCTTAATATCTAGATGAAAGATTCTCTCAAGCGTAATGCCTATGGCAATCATTATTGTCATAGGCATTACGTTTTCTAATAAAATATGGAGAAAAATACTCATTGCTGTAGTATTCCTATTCTACATTATACGAAATAACCAATTCGTCTAATGATTTTCTCGGAGTTGGACCATTCACTTTGTGGAACGATTCATCTAATTGATCAATAGTACCAGGTTTACCGATTGCGATAACAACATGAGGGACAAAATGCTCAGGCATAGCTAAAACTTGCTTCGCTTGTTCGCGATCATATCCACCCATTGCTCTTGTAGAAAGTCCTAACATCTTCGCCTGAAATGCGATAGATGCCCATGCTGCACCAGAATCAAATGCATGATTATTATTCGTCTTGCCCTCAGGTAAAGAAGTATCACCTGCAAGTAAAATATAAGCAGAAGCTTTCTGTGACCATACTGCATTGCGAGGCATAATAAATTGTTCGAACAATGCTTTTTGTTCTGCCGTTGTAGCTACGTAAAAACGCCATGGTTGAAAATTATTAGCAGAAGGGGCATAGCTCGCTGCTTCAAGAATCGTATTCATCTCTTCTTCGGAAATTTCATAATTCTCGAACGCACGTGTAGACCAACGATTAATGAATAGTGGACTTACCTCATGTTTTGGTTGACGGATAGCCAATGCTTCCTCATCGTAAGATGCAACGTTCTGTACTTCTATCTCTTTAGTATAGTTTGAACTCATTTCTGTCTCCTCCTAAAACTTTTTGTTTACTTCATGTTGAACTTCCTGCTACGAAAAGTTACTTCGAAAGCATAAGCTAAAACTTTTTGTTTACTTCATGCTGGACTTCCTGCTAATGCTAATTATTTTAGTGCTAAAATAATTTCTTTTCCATTATATCACCTGAATAAATGAATCAGCAATATGCCACAAACAGCAAGTATCATCCCTACGACCTCATACCTAGTTAATGGTTCACGTACAACAAACCTCGTATAGAGAAGAATAATGACTACGTTTAATGCGATAACAGCTGATACGAGTCCAGTCTTACCTAACTGGAATGCTTGAAGTATAAGCATCATACCGACCACATTTGTTATCCCTACCGCCAAACCTATGCCAAAAGTTGATCTGTTACTATATACTTTCACCGCGTTACTCGTATGGATAGCTGCAGTGTTTTCCTTCTTCCCACGTTGTTCAATGAGCCACCAAAGTCCAAAACATAATGTACCTGTAGTAAACATCAAAAACAATGTAGGAAACCGCTCTGATTGGAGTAGCGTTGACCATTTACCAGAAAGGTCATTTCCAGCAAAAAATAACATTGCTAATAGGCCCCATTGTGCCCCTTGCATATTAGTTAACGAGATATCGGAAGAATACTTAATCGTTAATATGCCTATAACTAACACAAAAAATGCTAATAATTGCATCGTATGTAGTTTCTCATCCCACAGTAAATATGCAGCAACAACGACAACTACAGAAGGTAAAGAAGTTAGAATTGCAACGATAGACGCCTTGCCTACTGCAAAACCTTTAAACATACATGCACTTGCAGCAAATGAAAACAGTCCCATCTGTATACCTACCAAGCAAGATGTAGACCATTGGGCACCTGACACCAACATAATTATTCCGTTAATGATCATTCCTGATGCAAAAACACCACAGAGCATTAAATTTCTATTAAGCTTCATTGTACTTGTCTTATGATACAATATGCCCCGTAAACCAAAAGCTAGCGCTGCAAATAATGCATACATTAACCACATACTCTAGTTGCTCCTTTACTACCAATATTCTACTAATTCTATCTATAGTATCATGAAACGGCAAATGAAAACTTGTAAAGAACTGTTAAGCTAGCTACAATCATATTAAATAAATTAATATTTCTATTTTATTCATCATAATCATTCAATGATAAGGGGTTAATTAATATGAGTAAATTTCAGTTAAACGAACAATTATCACTAGGTGTATGCTATTATCCTGAACAATGGCCACAGCATTTATGGGCAGATGATATGAGACGCATGAAAGAAATGGGTATCTCTATTATTCGTATTGCAGAATTTGCATGGTCCGTTTTTGAGCCTTTAGAAGGACAGTTCAGCTTTGAACTATTTGATAACGTACTTCAACTTGCTAAGGAAAATGATTTGAAGGTCATTATCGGAACGCCAACTGCAACACCACCTGCATGGCTTACTGAGAAATATCCTCAAGTACTCAATGCAACGATAGAAGGGAATCTATTGCAGCACGGTTTACGTCGCCATACCAACTATACAAGTACTACATATCATCAATTTTGCTCAATCATAACAACGAAACTAGTAGAACACTACCAAGATCATCCTAATGTTATTGGATGGCAAATTGATAATGAGTTCAACTGTGAAATCGGGGAGTTCTATAGCGAAGCTGATCATGTCGCTTTCCGTCAATGGGTGGAAGCTCGTTATACTACACTCGATGCATTGAATGAAGCATGGGGTACAACGTTCTGGAGTCAAACTTATTCGAGTTGGAGTCAAATTTATCTTCCACGTCTAGTTCCAGGTGGTCGACAACCGAATCCGCATCTTGCACTAGATGAAAAACGGTTTATATCTGATAGTGTTATTGCTTTTGCTCGCATCCAAGCAGATATTATTGCCGAACTTGCACCGCATCACTTTATAACGACAAATGGATTATTCGGACATTTGAACAGCCATCAATTAACTAATGAACTACTAGACTTTTTCAGTTACGATTCTTATCCTCAGTTTTCTACTATAACTCAGAATCCCAATGAGGAAAATCCTTTGGCTGATCGTAGTTGGAGTCAAACGCTTAGCGCTGTTCGTTCTATCTCATCGCAGTTTTGTATTATGGAGCAACAAGCAGGTCCAGGTGGCTGGGTGAATAAGATGGACATGCCTTCGCCTCGCCCTGGTCAGTTACGTCTTTGGAGCTATCAATCTATTGCACATGGCGCTAATATGGTCGTCTATTTCCGTTGGCGTACAGCAACTTTTGGACAAGAAATCTACTGGCATGGTCTGAATGATTATAGTAATAAACCAAATCGTCGCCTTGCTGAAGCGGCTAAAGTCGGACAAGAATTACAACTTATTAGTGATGTACTTGCTCCTACTACCTATGAAGCTAACGTTGCGATTATGCGCGACTACAATAATGAATGGGACGGCGAATATGATGTATGGCACGGACCACATGGTTGGACGAGTGGTAAGGAATGGTATAAAGCTTTAACGCGTAAACATATCCCGGCAGATGTTATATATATGGAAGAAAACACTACTTTAGCGGAACTACAAAAGTATCAACTTATTATCTATCCTCATCCTGCTATCATGAGTGCTGCTACCGCTTCATTATTAGAGCAATATGTAGAACTAGGGGGGCAAATTATCTTTGGTTGCCGGACTGGATATAAAGATACACGCGGTCATTGCTATATGCTACCGTTCCCAGGTGTTACTTCCAAATTAACAGGTATTGAACTTGAAGAATATACTGTCGTAAAGGGTACGAGATCAGCACCATCTATAAAATTTATAGGCAATGGTAAAACAATAGCTACACAACATTTCAATGAAATTATTGAGCCCATCTTTACTGATGTAGAAGTACTTGCAACATATGAGGATGAGTACTATGCTGGTAAGCCCGCATTAACTCGCCATTCATTCGGTAAAGGTCATGCTTGGTATTATGGATCAGTATTCAGTGAGCATATTGCAAATGAAATATTATCATTATTACCTCAAGTACAGTCTCCAGCATCTTGGTTGCACATACCTGCTGAGGTTGAACTTGCGGTTCGTAGTAATGAGAGCAGTCGTATTTACATACTCTTGAATTATAGTCAGCAACCAGTATCTATAGTAATAGATGAGACGAAACGCAATCTGCTAACAAATGAAATGTTAGGTGGTCAGATCGAGTTGCAAGGGTATGATGTGTTACTATTAGTAGAGGAAAAGTAAGTCCTGAAAGGGGTATTACCATGTTTACACTTCAAGAAAAGCAATTTCTACTGCAATTATTGAAGAGCAAGACACGTTGGGGTTGGTTCAATCGCAAGAAAAAGCAAGCAATGCAGCAAGAGTTGGTTGAGAAGTTAGAGCAGATGGTGCGGAATGAGCAAGTCAACAAATCTCGCTTGTGATCACGGTGTGTTGCTTCGTAGTGGATTCGTCTGCGAAGATGGCATTCATCGCTTGTTCCAGTGCTCATGTACCAACTACGTACATTCCGCGCTTCGCTTCACTAGCTTCATGCCATCTTCTTGGTGCTGACAAGCGAGCAGACCCACGTGAGACCACTTGCATGTATTGCTTTAACACACCAAGCTTCTTGGTGATGACAAGCGAGCACGCTCACTTGGTTCAGCTTTGCCTATGCTTCGTTAAATTTCACAGACCTAGCTTCTTGGTGACGACAAACGAGCAGGCTCATTTGGTTCATCTATGCATATGCTTTGTTGAATTTCATCATGATTAGCTCAGCAGCGGAGAGGACTAATCGTTCGTGGAAAAGCGGTAGCGGTCGTTTTTGTCCTCGGATTTATACCACTATTACCATTCAATAAATCCGAGGACAACGGCGATTGGAACAACTATTAGTCCTCGTAGCGTCATACTAACATCAACGAATAGTCATCACAGCGTCATACGAATACAGCTACAACTACATCTAGATACGACATCAGGAGGTTTCATGAACGGAAAAACACATTTAGCGATCGGAGCTACGATTGGGGCGGCTTGTACATTGTACTTTTCCCCCTCACAGCAAATAGAGTCCATCGTGGCATATATTGGGGTAGCAAGTTTCTCAGCTCTAGCTGCTGATCTTGATGGTCCTAGTATTTTAACAAGAAAATTAACAAAAATCAGTCGTAATCTTCATCAGTTTGCACTAATCGGCGGTATTGCAGGTTTAGCTTTCTCTCTCTACTTATGGCTAACAACTTCTACCTTCTCTCCCTTATGGATTGGAGCATCTGTTGCAGCAATACTTATTGGTCTCATCGTTAATCGTAGTGCTATGCGCAATGCTTTAGTAAGCATTATCGGTGCTGGACTTGGAATATACGGAATTTCAGAAAGTTGGTACTGGCTTATCGGTCTTGGCGTATTTACTGTAATTGCTCCTTGGCTCAAACATCGTGGACTAACTCATACCATTTGGATCTTACCAATATGGGGACTAATTGGTTATGGTTTAGAGCAACAGTTAGCAATTGAAGGTCTTGGCTTAACAGCAATACTAGGTTATCTATCACATATTATCGCAGACATGTTGACGCCTGCCGGAGTTCGTTGGCTATATCCTTTAACGAAGAAAAAATTTAAGCTGAAATTATAATATTACGTTAACCTCTTGAATTCATATCATTTTTTTTACGAAAAAGGAGCATTTCTCGAATCGAGAAATGCTCCTTTAATAATAACTACATACTTAAAATATGCAGTTCAACATTCGTTATATCTTAAAGCGCGCTCAATGTCTCAGTTAGTACTGGAACGATTTGAGATTTACGAGATACAACACCTTTTAACAATGCAGTATTGTTATCAAGTGTTACGTTATAAGCTTTTTCTACAGCAGAAGCTTGTTTTCCTAGAGCTAGTGCAACTGAATCATTATTAAGAATATCAGTCGTAACTAGCAAGAACAGATCAAGTCCTTTTGCATCAATAATCGCTTGAAGAGCTGGCTCAAGTTCAGCTTGGCGAGATAGAACATCATTCGTATCTACAGCATTCACTTGTGCAATTTCTACTTTATAGTTACCCATAGAGAACTCTTTTGCATCTAGAGAAATTAATTGTGCAATTGTTTTGTCACTTAGGTCCGCACCTGCTTTAAGCATCTCAAGACCGTACACTTGTAGATCAACACCAGCGATAGCTGCAAGCTCATTAGCTGCTGCAACATCTTGTTCTGTGCAAGTTGGAGATTTGAATAGTAGAGAATCAGAAATGATAGCCGATAACATAAGACCTGCCACTTCTTTTGTAACTTCTACACCGTTTTCTTTGTGAAGCTTATTAAGAATAGTTGCTGTACATCCAACTGGCTCAGCACGGAAATATAGAGGAGCACTAGTTTCAAAGTTAGCAATACGGTGATGATCGATAACTTCAACAACACGCACTTGATCGATATCATCAGCACTTTGTTGACGCTCATTGTGGTCAACAAGAATAACTTCACTTACTTCATTAGCAACAGTTGCTACATAACGAGGAGCTTCTACACCAAAATAGTTCAACGCATATTGAGTTTCACCATTAACGTCGCCTAGACGAACAGCTTCAACATCTGCACCTAGTTTAGTTTTCAAGTCAGCATATACTAATGCTGAAGTAATTGTATCCGTATCAGGATTTTTGTGACCGAAAATTAAAGTTTTAGACATGTTTTTTAACTCCTTAAATTTTTTATTTTCTTCTCATTACCCTTCACCTTAACAAATGATAAAGAAATATCAGAAGTATATTTGTTATACAAATAATATAAGTACATTGTGACTGACAAGCATCTAACAAATATTATACTCTGTTTCCCACATTATTCCTATACCCTTACTATGAATATTTTCCCTATTTTTGTGAGATTGTGAACTTTCAAGTTATTTTCCCACATCCAAGTAGCACAGGAGAGGACTAATCGTTTGTGGAAAAGTGATAGCGGTCGTTTTTGTCCTCGGATTTATACTACTATTACATTTACAATAAATCCGAGGACAACGGCGATTGGAACAACGATTAGTCATCGCAGTGCGACCCCACCATCCAGATTAGTCATCACAGTACGACCCCAACAATAATATTCATCGCCGCACAAAAACAGTAAAAAAGCTACAGTCTTGCATTGTTAAAACATGCAAGACAATAGCTCTTACCTATTCATAATAATTATGAACGATAGAATTGTTCAATCGTAGCAGCAATCGCAGCTTTATCACCCGCAATACGAGTTTGGCGTTGAGATTGATTGAATAACGCTTGAATTTGTTCTGGATATTGTTGTTCAATTCCACATAACTCAATCGCTTCATTGAACTTCCCAGGATGTGCAGTAGCAAGAGAAATGGTAATCTCACCTTCACCAGCACATTGATTCGCAGCTGCAACACCACATGCACTATGTGGATCTAGCAAGTAGTTTGTCTCTTCTTTGTAATTAGATATTGTAGCAAGACATTCCGCACCTAGCACGCCATGAGCAGCAAATTCAGCTTGGACTTTAGCAAGAGCTTCCCCAGAGATTGAAATTTCACCTTCAACTTTGAATTGCTCCATAATTGAAGTAATAAGCTCAGAGTCTTCACCAAGGACATAATACAAGTAACGCTCAAAGTTACTTGCCACTTGGATGTCCATAGAAGGACTATGTGTCATACGGAAATCACCAGGCATATACACGCCTTCATTTATAAAGCGCTCTAAAATATTGTTCTCATTGGTAGCTAAGATCAATTTATTAATAGGTAACCCCATACGCTTAGCTAGATACCCTGCAAAAATATCTCCGAAGTTACCAGTTGGTACGCTGAAGTTCACTTTAACTGAACCTGCTTCTTTGGAAACTTGGAAGTAAGCGTAGAAATAATACACAGTTTGTGCAAGAATACGAACAAAGTTAATCGAATTAATCGCTGCAAGTTGATTTTCAGCTTTGAAATCAAGATCGGCAAATAACTCTTTAATGATTCGTTGGCAATCATCAAAATTACCATCAACTGAAAGATTCAATACATTGTCTTCTTGTACAGTTGTCATTTGCAATTCTTGTACTTTACTTACTTTTCCGTGTGGGTGTAGAATACAAATTTTAATGCCTTCTTTACCACGCACTCCTTCAATTGCTGATGCTCCTGTATCCCCTGATGTCGCACCAAGAATATGAATTTTCGCGCCTTTCTTTTTGGCAACATAGGAATAGAATTGACCCATAAATTGTAACGCGATATCTTTAAACGCAAATGTAGGTCCATGGAACAACTCCAATAAATATAGCTCATCAGATAGCTTTTTCACTGGTGTTACTTCTGGATGACGGAATGTGCTGTAACTTGCAGTTACCAATTCCTTCAATTCATCTGCTGGAATTTCATCATTCGTGAAATACGAGAAAATTTCAAGCACTAGCTCTGTATAGCTAAGCTTGCTCCAAGCCTGTAATGTATCTTCAGAGAAAGTTGGGATTTCCTTCGGAATTAGTAAGCCACCATCATTAGCAAGACCCATCATGAATGCATCGACAAAACCAATACTACCAACTTTACCTCTTGTACTAATGTACTCCATTATTCTTCCTCCTAAAACTTTTCATTAGCTTCTCAATATAACTTCATAGGAATGAAAAGTTACTCCGGAAGCGTAAGCTAGAAATATCCTTGTAGTTCTCGATTTGACTTCGACACAAATAATAATTAGCATCGAGAGCATAAGTACTCTAATGCACTTTCGTACATGACTATTAATTGCATTTTACCATCGTTTGCCCGAAAAATGAATGTTCAATTTGTACAATAACTTTTAATTCAAATGCTGGCAATCTAATCAGGTAGATATTACAAGATCATTTTATTGCAACATTATGCTTGTTCCTATCGTTTAATTCATATAACTCTACACTATTCTAACATAACAGGTGACTACTTATGGTTTTTAGCAGCTTATTATTTATTATTTTCTTTCTTCCAACCGTTCTATTTCTGTATTACATTAGTCCACAGAAGTTTCGAAATTGGATTCTTCTTATCAGCTCATTCATATTCTACGCTTGGGGCGAACCGATCTATATAGTCCTACTGCTATTATCTACGACAACTGATTTTTGGTTAGGTAAATGGATTGGGAACACTCAGCGTGGTGAGCGATCACGTAAAACTATGCTCATAATTTCCATTGTCATAAACTTAGCTGTACTATTCTTCTTCAAATATGCCGGTTTCCTTATCGAGAATTTGAATAATGTACTAGGAACAAATATTTCAGATCTAGACTTACCATTACCTATCGGTATTTCATTCTATACATTTCAATCGATCTCATACATCGTTGATGTATATCGACGCAAAGTTGAACCGCAGCAACATTGGGTTCCATTTGCTACCTATATTGCACTGTTCCCACAATTAGTCGCTGGACCAATTGTTCAATATAGTACAATAGCAGCGCAACTGAACAATCGCAAATTTAAGGAAGCGGAATTTTCAGAAGGCATTCAACGTTTTATACGTGGACTTGCCAAGAAAGTGCTTCTTGCCAATAATATTGGTTTGCTTTGGGATCACATTCAGTCTCAGCCAATGGACACCATGTCAATTTGGCTAGCTTGGCTCGGCATTATTGCATTTGCCTTCCAAATCTACTTCGATTTCAGTGGTTACTCGGATATGGCCATTGGACTTGGACTTATGTTTGGTTTCCGATTCAATGAGAACTTTAATCTGCCTTATCTTGCTAGAAGTATGACAGACTTTTGGCGAAGATGGCATATTTCACTTAGTAGCTGGTTCAGAGATTATGTATATATTCCACTTGGTGGTAATCGACAAGGACTATGGAAGCAACTAAGAAACATTATGATTGTGTGGGCACTTACAGGAATTTGGCATGGTGCAAGCTGGAATTTCGCATTATGGGGAATCTATTTTGGCATCATACTCATTTGCGAAAAGCTATTTCTACTGAAATGGTTAACCCGTTCTCCGCGATGGTTACAACATAGTTATGCCATTATTCTAATACTATGTGGTTGGGTATTATTCGTATTCGAAGATATGACCATCATGGGTCAATATATCATGTCGATGCTTGGCATGCATGAAGGTTCAACATGGATTAGCGATGAGCTATTATTCCAACTTAGAAATTACTTTGTATTGCTGGCGATACTCGTGATCGTATCCATTTCACCAAAATTCAAATTGTGGAATCGATTCTCACAATCAAGTAGTGGCCTGATTTTTGTTTGGGCAATTCATATGTTGTTGCTCTTCGTATCGATAGCGTATTTGGTAGATGCGAGTTTCAACCCATTTCTATACTTCCGCTTTTAAAGGTAGTTCAAAACATCCACTCGTGATCACGATGATTACGCTAACGCAGCCTAGTCGACGGCGAATATGCCACCCATCGAAAGCCTGCGTGTGCTCACGTACACAATACGTACGCTGTGCTACTCATTTCCGCTGTGGGTCATCTTCTTGATGCTGACGAGCAAATGTTTTGAACCTTCATTATAATTAGGAAGTTCAATATGCGGACTCTGATAACGATGTGATGCGCTGTTGCTTAGTCTACATCCAATATGAAGCTAACATAGCTTATTAGTACAAAAATCTTGCCTATTCTTTCGAAGTACTTTTCTTTGCATAGACGCTTTACTTCAAGTAAGAAAAGTTTAAGGAGTTACAACAATGACTAACAAATGGAATGCCAAAATGTATATTATTGGTTTTACGGCGATGCTTGGTGGATTACTTATTCTGTTCATTGTCTCACCTAAAGGTACTTTCTCACAGTTTGAGAATCGAACGCTGCAGAACAAAGTTACTTTCAGCCTTGAAGCATTAGTGGATAAATCATTTGCAGAAGATACGGAAGAGTATCTTTCCGATCAATTCCCTTTTCGCCAACAATGGTTTATGGTCAAATCTATCGCTGAACAAGCGCGCTTGATGACCGTCAACAATGGAATTATTCATGGGGATAATGGCTACTTATTCGAACCAATGGAAGAACCTATTTGGGGAGATGTGGAAAAATATGTGGATAGTATCAACAAATTCCAAAGTAATTTTGCTAATACACATATGTCACTATTATTAGCACCTACTTCCGTGGAAATGTATCCACAATATTTACCCAAATGGAGCACTTCTTTCTCTCAGAAACTTACTAATGAGACCATTCAATCTTATTTATCCACAGATATTAATTTTATCGATGGAATTGGCGCCCTTCAACCACATGTAGCTGATGAGAATAACCTATATTTCCGCAATGATCACCACTGGACGAGCTATGGCGCTTATTATGCTTATGCTCAGTATATGACTAGTCTTGGCATTGAGCCTATTGCTTTGGACGAGTTACAGCCTACTACAGTTTCAAACAACTTCCTAGGTAGCTATGACACAAAGGGACAATTTTGGGGAGCACAGGCTGATCAGATTGTAGCTTTTGCTAACCCATGGTTTAGCTCACATATGTTTATTGCTGATGATGAATCGACTACCGATTCGTTGTACTACGATAGCTTCTTAGATGTGAAAGATCAGTATAGTTATTATCTTGGTGGTGTTCATGCACTTATGACGATTACGAATGAACCGATCAATGGACAGACAGAAAAACAACCTGAAATAGACAAATTACTTGTCATTAAAGATTCTTATGCACATAATTTTATTCCATTACTAGTAAACCACGCCCGCGAAATCCATGTTGTTGATCCTCGTTATTATAATGGTTCAATGAAAGCATACATGGAGCAAGAACAATTTGATGAAGTATTACTACTTTACAATACGCCAACATTTATTACAGAGCGTAGTTTGCTTAATTTGAAAAAATAATTAGAAAGATTTATTATTGCGTGTATTGAACTACCTCTATTAGAATAGTTCCAATTGCTCAACGCTCTGACGTAAATCATCCATTGGTTGCTTACCGTCAGGGCGTTTTTGCCCTAAAAGCATCATAAGCTGCTTAGCATTACGGGCAGCATGTCCACCCGAGTTATTATTGAATATAACAAATACATCTTGACTACCTTGAGACAACTGTTCAAGCCTTGGTAACCATTCCGCCAACTGCTGCTCACTATAATCGTACAAATACCTTACTTCTCGCCACTTATCGTCTCCTGTATCATTCCAACCGCTCTCATTGCGACCATGCAATCTAACCATTGTCATCGCACCATCCGTCGACTCAATAATCATCGGTATACTTCCATCCCCAGCTTGTGGTTCATCACATACACTATGAATCCATTGCTCATCTTTCATAAATTGAATTGTCTTCGCTCTCATATCATCCCTAAACCAGCTCTGATGACGAAATTCAAGCGCACAAGGAATATCAACCATTAGTTTCTTCGTTGAGCGAAGTATCATCACATGCTTCGTCATACAATCAAACCAAGGTGGATATTGAAATAAGACGCATATTAGCCGATCATTCTCAATTAATGGCTGTATCATCGCAAGAAATGCAGAAAACATTTCCTCTTTCTTTGAAGCAATACCAGTACTCCCACGTTGATGACCTGTCATACCTTGATATGCCTTAACAATAAATTTGAAATGTGGTGGAGTTTGAGCAAGCCATTGACGCATTCTTTCGGGAGACTGTATCGCATAAAATGTACTATCAATTTCAACAATATCAAAATGTTTTGTATATACCGACAGCTTATCCGTACTTCTTGTACCTTTAGAATACAGTGAATCATGATCACCCCATCCACCAAGCCCAATGTAAATGCTCATTACTTCACCTCATCTCCATTGTCTATATACTCGTAGTCAGAAAATGTAGCCGCTTGACCACAGTATTTCCCACTTTCATCAATCAAATTCCATACGGTTGCTTGCTTAATATAGAATCTTCTCCCAGAACTAGAAATGCGAACGCCTGTATAGTTTACTACATATCCATTAGAAGTAACTTCCGACATAAAGTTGGCTCTTTCTACTCTTTCCATCGGCTCTGCAGTCAACCTTGATGGAGTAGAAGTAAATTGTTCCTCCGTCATTTCCCATAACCGCATTGCTTGTTCATTTCCATAATTCAAGATCGGATCGACCTCTATACCGTGCGATAAAATAATACAATTTGTCTTATTCAATTGATCCAACAATGGTGTATCTTCAACATCATCAATCAACTTATTTCCTGTCCAATGCATATAACTATGTATCAATAATTGCGCATGTTTCTCCGTCATGAAAAAAACACCCCCCACTTGCTTGCTTAAGTTTACTTTAGCAAGAGTGGGGAGTGTTGACAACGGCATTCTTTGATGTCGTAGTGATACAAGAGACTTAATTAAATTCGAATAGGAAGCCAACTTGCAACTTTTTAATACTATGCAGACTGCTTAGTACCTTCATCTGATACCTTACTTTTGTTAGATAATAACCAACCAACTACAGCGATAGCAATAAGTACGAAGTAGAACGTTAACTTCCAGCCTGTTGATTCTGCGAAATCGTGTGAAATTACGCCAACAGCTTCATGAGCTAAGGTATGGACAGCAAGCTTAACACCTACCCAACCTACGATAACGAATGCAGCAATTTCAAGACCTGGACGACTTTCAAGTAATTTAACAAACATATTTGCCGCGAATCGCATAATAATTACTCCAATAAGTCCACCAAGGAATATGACGATGAAATGACCACCATCCATACCACCTATTTTCGGTAAAGTAGTAGCTGGTAAAGATACAGCAAGTGCAATGGCTGCCAATATTGAATCAATAGCAAATGCAATATCAGCTAATTCTACTTTCAATACAGTAACCCAAAAGCCACTTCCTTTTTTCTCTTTCTTATCCTTCGATGAATCTTTAGAATGGAACCATAATTTTCTTATTATATGGTTGAGTGCGATAAAGAGTAGATATAATGCCCCAATTGCTTGAACCTGCCATATATCGACCAAGAAAGAAATAATAAACAAAGATAAAAATCTAAATACTAATGCACCAAACAGCCCGTAAAACAATGCCTTTTTTCGTTCTTCTTCTGGTAAATGTTTTACCATGATTGCTAGTACGAGTGCATTATCAGCAGCTAATAAACCCTCTAACGCAACTAGAATTAGTAAAACTGAACCATACTCGAAAAAAATTGACCAATCCATCGTATTCCTCCTAGAATTTTCTAAAACCTCTAAATTCCTTTGTTCTCTTTAACATTCCCTTTCACTCGTCAAAAAGTACTTGAATAATTTTCCCAATACTTTTCGCGAGAATAGGGGTTTTGAGAACAGTTCCTTTGAACAAGCGTCAATATCATCTCATCACACAAAAAAAACCTTTGCCTACATAGGCAAAGGTCTTGCAAACAACGATCATTTCACTCGTTGCCAATAAAACCGGAGATTTCTCTCGTAATGACGACTTTATTGTAGTAGCTACTCCCCTTTGGAGGTATGTGCATATGAAATTTTATGACTCATGACACTCTATACGGCGCTTGTTCTTAAGGGTTTCATTTTTCCATTAAAAATATTATGCTTATTTATATGGAGGGAATATAAATGAATTCAACGATAACAGAACTAACAGAAGAACAACTTCACCACATGGCTTCCATAGAAATCGGAAGAGTCGCTATACTATTTACATCACCTTTTTGCGGGACATGTAAAGTCGCTTTAACGATGCTACAAATTGTACAGGCAGTAGGTGTTCCATATTCGCTTTATCAAGCCAATATTAATTACACACCATATTTCCGTGATATATGGCAGCTTAGAAGTATACCAGCTCTTGTACTTATTCATAATGGTAATGTGATCGACATAGTCTATGCCATTCAATCCGTAGATTCACTCTATACAAAATTGCAAATAAATTAAATTATAATCTAAATTCTACAATCTATCAACAGTGTATCCTTGTGCTTCTAGCATTTTAATAATACTATCAGGCCCAGCCATATGAAGAGCACCAGCAATTACAAAATAAGTTTTTTGCTCGGTTCCGTTCAGATATCCTATAACTTTATCAGTCATCCCTTTGTTACGATTAGTTAACATTCCATTGTAGTAATCAAGTTCTTCTTTTTTGATGGATTCTGCCATACTATCTAATGTTGCTAGATCGCCTGCTTTCCATATATCAAGAAGATAATCAGAACCATTATTTACATCGTATCCTTGATCAGCATATTCAATCATCTCAAGCGTAGTTGTCAATGCTGATTCTTGATATTCGTCAGAGAAGCTGCTTAACATATTATATTGCGAAAAAGCAGTTTCCAGTTCTAGGCTCGGCATTTTCTGTTCTGTAGCTGCTTCTAGGAAATGAATATCGATGCCATAGTCAGAACTAATTTTCTCATCTTTAGGAAGTAACTCTTGAAGAATCAGATTGAGGAACCAAACTTGGGTCTGGTCGACCACTTCCATGTTTAATCCTTTTTTATTAGCTAATTCAACCAATTTTGCATATGTTTCTGGAGATACATGATCTTTAAGTGTTGTTCCTTCTTGATAATACATTAACTTTTGAATAGCTTCTTCTTCTTTTTTCGTTAGTGGTTTTGTAACATCAACTTCAGTTACAACAACATCGGATGCTTCAAATGCATCAGTTATTTCAGTCCGTAATGGATATAACTCTTCATCTCCTACATGAATCGAACCTAGTAAGTAAACAACATTCCCATTTTTCTCAACTTTCCATAAAAATCCTTGAGAAGCTAATTCAGGATCGGTTGTCTCTACTTCAGGAGTTGTATACATATCTGTTAAATAGATAGAATTAGTTTCTTTCTTAAAGTCGATATTCAATAATGTAACAGGCTGTAATTCTCTTAGCGGAGCATACGTCGTATTATTACGCTTAATAACATCTAACTTGTCAACGACTACTTCGCTATATTCAGTTACTTTATTCAATATTAAATCAATAATAGATTCGTATCCATCATATGAAACTGTAATCGACTGATCCTTACTCGAATAGGCAACAGTATAACCTAGTTCTTCAAAATAACTGCGCAATGGTATGTATGTTTTACCTTTTTCAATAAATGGAGCCTCGGTTAATGCTAGCTTTTCTCCATTGTAATATACCGTTGCTTTTGTGGAACTTGCTGCATGAGCAGGTAAAGCGATTGTGAAAATTAGTAAAAGTGCAAATAAAATAGATAAACTCTTTTTCACTAGTTTCTCATCTCCAATTCATATAGTCATAGAAACTATCATATCATAATTTGGTAATATTTTACTAGTGTATAGTAATGATGAATAACATAGCCAAACATAAAAAATCTCAATTCCTATGAAGAGACTTGAGATTTTTTGTACTACATCGGTCATTCAATGCTGCGTCTTCCTTTAATTCACTTCCTAAACTTTTCGGAAACGAAATAATTTCTTTACTATAAAGCTACCAATAACTACAATTCCAGCTCCAATTATGCCACCAGAAGTATTCAGTATAAGATCATCTACATCGAAGGAACCCATCGATAGAAATAATTGCATGCACTCTAGTATTAAGCTAATACCAAAAGAAATGATAAACGACAATGACCACTTCTTCTTCACCAGCAAACTAATGATAATACCAGTCGGGATAAAAATTGCGATATTTCCGTACAAATTCATAAATTGCGATAAACTGAGTTGCCGTCCTATACTTACCGATATCGTATCGAAAGGCACTAGATTAGCCCACTGTAATCTATTTAATATGATTTCTGGTCGCTCAAATGATCTTTTGGCTTGCTCTATTAATGTCATCATTGAGACTGGACCGAATTTGAAGAGAATGATTTTTAATAGAAAGAACAAATTCACAATAAAAAGTGGAATTAACAAACTTTTACGCAGCACACTTATTCTCCTCCTAAAACTGATGTTACGATAATTCCACCCTTATTATCTCCTGATATAGTATAGGAATGGTTTGACGGAACCTTAACTTTTAGACCGTCTTCAAAGGAATAATAATTAATATTATATTTTTCTCCATTGATAGTTGTTGTAAATGAAGGGTTCATACTTATGTAATTTAAGTACTCTTCTAATACCCATTGATGCTCTTTCATAATGACACTATGTGGAAGTCCAACATAACGAAAATGCCAAGGCTCATATTGAATCCCAGTAATATCTATTTTGTCTTCCGGGTAACGTAATACAAAGCCAAAGTCCGACGCATGTTCCTTCAGCCATTTCCCCTCAGGAGCATCCTCCATCTTGCCTAATGACGAACCAATGTCTAATGATAGTCCCACATTATGTTCACTATATCCCGCCGGCAGGGCATATGCCGGACCCATTTCATTATATAGTGAGGCTTGCTTTTCCTTATTTCTATATCCGCTATTTAATATAAAATGTGTTATTCCATCTTCTCTCGCATAATCAACCATTCGTTGAAAATGAACAACGACTGATTTTGATAGTTTTACATCATCACTGCCAACTTGATATCCACTATGTTCATTAACTTCATCTAGCACTAAGACAATGTCATCCGCTAATCCTTCATCGATCATCTTATAGTCTCGGTTTACTAGAATTAGATCACCCGCATATTTCATATTATCATCTATCTGTAAGATATCATATCCACCTTGGCGAAACTCATTATTTTCAATATCTATTAGTTGGACTCCACGATCTTTAAAACCAACAAATAGATAGATTAGTACTGCGGCTACACATGATGCAACAATTGCTTTCTTCATCTTTATCTTCCCTTCATTACGACATACATTTATCATAATGAAAAGAATTTAATAAAAAAGATCGGAAATTCTTAAGTATTTCTTAAGTTTCCGATCCTATTGGCAGTTTTACTGTAAATTGTGTAGCAGTTATATCACTTTGTACGAAAATTGTACCACCATGCTGTTCGATAATATTTTTCGCAATGTATAGGCCTAATCCTGTACTTCCTGCTTTCTCTGTACGAGCACGATCCCCACTATAAAACATATCAAACAAAAACGGAAGCTCATCCTGAGGAATAAAATCACCATAATTTCGAACTATTATTTCGATATGATCATCTAAAATGTTCCCAACGACATCAACGTATTGTCCATCATTTCCATAACGTGCTGCATTAGCAAGCAAATTCTCGAATACACGAGCGAGTAGTTCTCCATCACCTTGAATTTGGACGGTTGTAGGAAGATCTAATCTAGCTTCCAACTGCTGTGATTCAAAAATAGGATATAATTCTTCCGTCAATTGAACGAGTAATTGAATTAGATCAATCGCTTTCTTCTTCAAAGAAAGATTACCATAGTTCATTCTCGTAATCTCAAATAGCTGTTCGATTAACGTTTCTAAACGCTTAGATTTTGTATAAGCAATCGTCGTATAATGGGTAGACGTTTCTTTGGACAGCTCTTCATGCTGCAGGATATACTCCAAGTAGCCAATTACTGAAGTGAGTGGCGTGCGTAAATCATGTGCTAAATTCAGTACAAGCTGATCTTTACTACTCTCGGCAAAGTCACCTCTCGTTACAGCTTCTTGTAACTTCATTCCTGCACGATTAATATCTTCAGCAATGCTCTGAAATTCATCTCGCGTTTCAATGCGGACCTGTTCTGAAAATTCCCCATTCGCTAGATGATGAATTCCTTTAGATATCGATTTGAAATAGCCCGAGTAAGGTATCGTTAGTAAATAGAACATGAGAATAGCAAGCGGAATAAAAAGGATAAGAAAAAAATTTACATCTCCAACTTTTAGTATCCATTTTCTCCACAATGCTATTTGGTCCTCATAATATACATAGTTATGATAATAGTATCGTAAACCAAGATATACGACATAGGTAACAAGAGCTGAAGTAGCTATACTGAGCATAAATAATACGAGCATTTTAGTTCGAAAACTTTTTATCGCTCTACCCATTAAACGTATACCCCACTCCCCAAATTGTTTTAATCCACTGATCCTTATCTTTACCAAGCTTTTTACGAAGTGTACGAATATGTACCATGACAGTATTTGCAGAATCCTGATATGATTCTCCCCATACTTGAACAAAGATATTTTCTGTACTAAATACTTTTTTGGGAGTTTGTGCTAGCAGATACAATATATCGAACTCTTTCGGAGTCAGCTCTATCACTTGATCATACAAAGTAACGATACGAGAAGATGGATCGATCTGCAATCCACCTTGTATAATGAGTTGAGTTTCCTTTACGGATAAGTTCTGATTAAGTAGTGTATATCTTCTAAGTTGTGCTTTCACTCTAGCTACTAATTCCATTGGATTAAATGGTTTGGTCATATAATCATCAGCACCCATAATGAGCCCTGTAATTTTATCCATATCGGAAGTTTTGGCGCTCAGAAAAATAATCGGCATACTATACTTCTCTCTAATTTTCCGAGTAGCTTCAAGTCCATCCAATTGCGGCATCATAATATCCAGAATAATAAGATCTATTTGCTGTGACATCACAATATCTAGTGCCGCTTGTCCATCATATGCAAAGATCGTTTTATATCCCTCATGTTGCAGATGAATCGCTACTAATTGAGCAATTTCTTGATCATCTTCGGCAATTAGTATCATCGGCATTTTATTTCACCTCTTCCAAAGCTTTCTACTTTCCAAGTTCCTTTCATATTCGAGTGAATATGCTACAACGAGGTACACCGTTATCAAAGTCCTTTTTTTGAACTATCTATTACAATGAAGGTTCAAAAAATGGGCTTTCAGAATCGAGAAGATGGAGCGTTACTTGAGAAAGGCGGAAGCGCAAGTGTACGTTATTGGTACACGCGAACCGAACTTTCCAAGTTCGCTTCATATTCGATGTCGACTAAGTTACGTTAGCATATTCATCGTTATCAAAGCCCATTTTTTGAACAACCTATTAATGATGCTACGATTTCAAAAGAACGTAATCTAGCCGCATGATCATGAATATACGCAGTTACCATTACTTCGTCTACTTCTGTAGCAGCAATTAATTGTTCTAGCTTCTTCTGTACGGTTTCCTTACTTCCAATAATTGATGAACCTACTTGCTGTTCTACCATAAATTTCTCTTGCTGCGTCCATATTTGAGCCATATCACGAACTGGAGGGGCTAACGGTGCAGATCTACTACGAACAAAACTAAGGAATAACTGATACATCGATGTTGCTAAATACTGTGCCTCTTCATCCGTCTCTGCTGCAATAACATTTACTGCAACCATACTGTATGGCTTGGGATAAGTAATAGAAGATTGAAATTGTGACTTATAAAGATTCAAAGCAGGTACGATATACGTTGGTGAGAAATGTCCGGCAAAAGCAAAAGGAAGTCCTTGCTCTGCTGCCAGAGCTGCACTAAAATCACTTGAACCTAACAACCAAATCGGAACATTACTTCCTTCTCCAGGAATTGCTCGAATCGCTGGGCGGGAAGTACCGTATGTTGGATCTATATATTTCCTCAATTCATCCAGTTGGTCAGGAAAATTTTGTCCATGTGTACCACGCTCACCCCGAAGTGCCTTAGCAGTTAAAGGATCAGTTCCTGGTGCTCTTCCTAGTCCAAGATCAATACGTCCTGGATATAAAGCATCTAATGTACCGAATTGCTCAGCAATAGCTAAAGCTGCATGATTAGGCAACATCACACCACCTGACCCTACACGTATAGATTGTGTTTGTGAAGCAACATGTCCTATAACAACGGCTGTAGCTGAACTCGCAATGCTCGGTGAGTTATGATGTTCCGCAAGCCAATAACGTGTATAACCCCATTGCTCTGCATGTTGCGCCAAATCAACCGTGCGCTTTAACGCATCACCTACAGTACCACCTTGTATAATTGGTGAAACATCTAAAATTGATAATTTATTAATCATAAGAGTAACTCCTTTATTTTGTCGGCTCATTATAGTACCGTTTTTTTGTAATCATACCCTTTAAGTAGTAGAGGAGAGAATTTATCACCACTGTAATAGCGAAGTGAACTTATCACCATTGAATAAGCGGAGAGAACCTATCGCTACTTGAATAGCGGAAAGAACTAATCACTAGTGGAAAAGCGTTAGCGGTCGTTTTTGTCCTCGGATTTATACCTCTAGTATAATCCAATAAATCCGAGGCCAACGGCGATTGAAACAGTGATTTGTTCTTGGAGCGGTCTCCGATTGAAACAGTGATTTGTTCTTGGAGCGTTCCCGATTTGTTCTCGGAGCGGCCTACGATCAGTTCTCGCAGCGGACTGAGATAAGTTCTCGGAGCGCCCTATCCCCTAATAGTAGCAAGTTATTTCACGTTAAGCAAAACTTCTTAATAATGGTATACTACCAATATAACTAATCGATTCGTGAGGTAAATTGTTCATGCGTAATGATAACCATTCAAAAGCGGAGCAAATGCTCCAATTATTTCAAAACGATCAACCAAGAGCACCACAGCGACTTACGCTGTTTCCTGTTCATCTGCGCTGTGTCATTATGGAACAGAATGATCAATATATGATGTTCATTGAAATAGTTGCTGGAATTAAGAAGAGATATCAAGTCGCACAACCGAAAGCATTTCTTGAAGCTATTGTTAACAGGGAGTATTTCCCGATTTCCAAAACCAGCTATTATGATCCTGATCAACATTATGTATCGCAATCAATGAAACAAATAACTATTGCTTTACTTCAAATATTAGAGCTTGAGAGAGCTTCAACACGTACCAAAAACATTCCATTACCTGCAGCTTGGTATCATCGAATTGCACCTGTTCTCATTGCTTACGAGCATGTTAGTGTCGAATACTATTTACTGTCTGGTCCACTGGATGAACAACTTCAAAGATATGATGCGATCGAGGTAGCAGAAGGTAAGCTTCCACTTCCTATAACCATTACAGAGGAAAACGAACAATACTGGTTACGTTGTAATACAATCTATCAATTAGTAGTGATGCCATCTTATGAACTCGCTATTATATATGGTCAATGGTTTAAAATAAGTTTTGAGCATGCAAAGCAACTTCAAGGTATCCAACAATTACTTATGGAAGATGATAATTACGAAATGGTGATTGACCCACATATGCTATCTTCGTTATTAGATGTTGTCTTACCGAAACTTCATCGAATTGCACATGTTGTCATTGCGGAGGATATTGCAGCGAAAGTAATACAACAGCCACTTTCAGCACAATTATTTCTAGATCGAGTTCGTGATCGTCTACTCGTTGGAATAGAATTCCACTATGGCGGACTTAGTATTAATCCATTATTGCCTGAAGCTAATCAAATTCATACTGATTATATAATGCTTAGAGAACGTGAAAAGGAACAATATATTCTTGATATCCTTGATCAAATACCTAGCTTGCAAACAGAGGGTGGCTGGATTATTGAAGGTGATGAAGATGAATATAGCTTCTTTCATGATGCTTTACCCAAACTCAAATCTTGCACAACTGTGCTAGCTACGAGCGCTGTTCGCATAAGATATGTTTCTGAAGATGTCTACCCTGAGCTAACACTTAGCTGGGATGAAAAAAGCAATTGGTTACAATATTCTTTCTCTATGACAGGCATTAGTAATGAAGAACTTCGTCAAGTCATTCAATCATTGCAGATGAAACGTCGCTTCTATCGACTTTCACAAGGTACTTTATTATCGCTGGAACATGAGAAATACGATCAACTCATTAAAGTGATGAACGAGCTTGGGCTGGAACATCCTACTCTCTTTGATGATCAGATTCCGATTAGAAGGAGTATTGGCTACATTCAAAGCTTACCAACAGATAGTCCTATTAAATTATCTCGCTCATTAAAAAAATTCATCGATCATATCCAACATCCAGAGCTGTATGAGGTGCCGTTACCACAAGAACTAACTGCCGCTTTACGTGATTATCAAGTCGATGGTTATCAATGGATGAGGATGCTTGCGGATTATAATCTTGGTGGATTACTAGCTGACGAGATGGGGCTAGGTAAGACGATTCAAGTAATCGCATTTATCACTTCGTTATTAGATGATATTCGTCAAGGGCAGCACAAAGTTCTAATTGTAACTCCTGCATCGTTGCTCTATAACTGGCAAGCAGAATTTCAACGATTTGCACCATCCGTTCGAACTTGTGTCGTTGAAGCGTCGGATATTAAAGCTGGTATTATCGCATCTCAAGATCAACTACAAGCCGATGTTTGGATTGTATCTTATCAAGCATTACGACAACATATTACTATATTTATGGGTATGCGATACCATACGCTTGTCTGTGATGAAGCACAAGCATTCAAAAATGACTATACACAAACGGCCAAAGCTGTTAAAGCGATTGATGCAACCTATCGATTTGCTTTGACAGGAACACCTATTGAAAATCGCTTAGATGAATTATGGTCCATTATGAATCTAGTTAACCCTAACACATTTACAGAGAAACATCATTTTATGGAGTGGCCAAGAGATGTATTACTAGCACGAATCTCACCATTTCTATTACGAAGAAAGAAAAGTGACGTTATTGAAGAATTGCCAGATAAGATTGAAACGACGCTAGTTGCTCCATTACTACCGGAACAAAAAAAGATTTACCTAGCTTTTCTTGCTAAGCTACAAGAAGATACACTGAAACATCTTGATCCTAAGCAACGTGGTAAAACAAGAATTAAGTTGCTTGCTGGAATTACTAGATTACGTCAAATCTGTTGTCACCCATCACTGTTTATGGATAATTATGATGGAGGTTCTGCTAAATTAGATCAGCTGCTAGAATTAGTTGAGGATAGCTATCGAGAAGGGAAACGATTACTTATCTTCTCTCAGTTCACATCTATGCTACGCATCATTTCTCAGCAACTTGCATTACGTGGCTATCAGTATTTCTATATTGACGGTCAGACGCCACCACTTGAACGTGTACAAAACTGTGATCGATTCAACAATGGCCAGCGAGATATGTTCCTCCTATCGTTGAAAGCAGGCGGAACTGGACTTAACTTAACCGGAGCAGATACCGTTGTCTTATACGATCTTTGGTGGAATCCAGCTGTAGAACAGCAAGCAGCTGATCGTGTCCATCGAATTGGACAACGTAATGTGGTCAATATTATTAAATTAGTTGCCGAAGGTACATTGGAAGATAAGATGCTGCAATTGCAACAGAGAAAGCAACAGCTTATTGATGATATATTGGAAGCTGACGAGAATAAGGAATCGATATGGGATCCAGAGCAGGTCTTAGAGTTACTTGCCCCTTCGCATGATTTTACATCGGAAGAAGCTGTAGAGGAATAATAATTACGAACTGCAAAAAATCGCTCAAGGACATTGACCTTGAGCGATTTTCATTACACTGCTATTCATCGGTATCTAGCAAGCTATCTTCATCCATTGATCTTGCTATTCATCGGCATCTAGCGAGCCATCTTCATAAAGTGATATAAAAGATTCCACAATGTCGGGATCAAAATGTTTCCCACTTTGCTCAATAATTAATTCGATGGCAGCTTTTTGCGTCCACTTTTCTTTGTATGGTCGCTTTGTTGTTAATGCATCATACACATCAACAACACTAACAATTCTTGCCTCAAACGGAATATCTTCACCTTTCAATTGGAAGGGATAACCTTCACCATTCCACTTCTCGTGATGATACAATATGACGTTCTTCGCTACAGAAAATTCATTTTCAAACAAATCATCATCTAGTTCACCATAAATCTTCGTCAAAATATCAACACCGATTTGCGTATGCATTTCGATAATCGTTCGTTCATACGGAGCAAGTGAACCAGGCTTATAAAGAATACCTTCAGGTATTGCGGATTTGCCGATATCATGCATAATACTTGCATTAACCATTTGCGAAGTATAGTGATGACTCATCTGTAAATTCATTCTTTCATTATGTCTTATTATAAGTAGTTCCGTTAAATCTTGTACACGAATAAGATGATTTTCAATGCCTGGGTCGCGTATCTCACAAGAAATCGCTAATACTTTCAGTAGCGAACCTTGTAATTGTCGCACTCTATTCTCATCTAGATAATACCCACGTTCTAGATCCTCTAACACACGAAAAACACCGACAAAATAAACTTCATCATTAATTAGATACGGAGTAATTGTAATCGAGGAATGCCATAGCTCTCCGCAAATTTTCCTGTTTGTGAAAACCCCAGACCATGGTTGGTGCATGTTCAAAGATGCTTTCATCTGTAAGTAAGTATCAGCAGGAGTTAGCTTAGTTTTCAATATCCCTGCTTTTTTTCCGATAATATCCTTTTCCTTATAACCTGTTATCTGCTCATACGCATCATTGACAAGACAAATTCTATGGCAAATATCCGTAACGATTACTGCATCCGCTAGAGTTAATAGCTGATTGAAATGACTCATTAAACTCTCTTTAGTATTGTTCATCAATATCACTCTCGCTGTTTCTAGTTATATGTATTATGAGAATTATTCTATTAAATTATATGAACTCAAAGAATAGAGTATTTCAATTTTTCAAAGTTATCTACTTCACCATGTAAAGTAATATTACTTTCACGTTCTAATTTTCGATGATTAAACCATATCATATTCCAGCCTGCACTTGTTGAGCCAATGACATCATTTCGCCAAGAATCTCCTACATAAGTACATTGCTCAGGCAACGTTCCTGTCTGTTCATTAATATAATGGAATATTCTTATATCTGGCTTATCCCATTCATAGCTTCCTGACACAAAGATTCGCTCTAAAGGAATAAGTTGATCAATTTGTAATGCTTTGATCTTACGCCATTGATGTGCTGCCGCCCCATTCGTTAATACACCAACAATGAAACCACGCTGTTGTAACTCTACAATAAGCTCGCGCGCATTGGGAAATAGTTCAATATCAAATTGACATTCGAAATAAGTCTTCTGAATTTGTTCTGCTTGAACCGCATCAATCTCAACCCCATAATCATTTAACGCAAATTGAAATCTATCCCTTTTCATTGCTTCAGTAGCTGATCCTTGTTCCATCTGCCCCGCTCCACCAAGTTCTACTGAAATTTTGTCGCTATAATATCTCATACGATGATAGGCTTCTTCATATGGAAAAGACCCCATATGACTAACATAGGGCTTTACTGCTTTTTGAAAAGGTATTAGATGATCATAAAGTGTGTCGTCTACATCAAAAAATATCGCTTTTGTCATAAAAATCTCCTAGTATCTATTTCTCACTTTATTGTAGCAGATTATTAGATGTTTAACGACTCTTAAACGACTAACAGCCCGTAAGTTCCCACTAATCAGTGGCTTACAGGCTGTTAATTCCATGGAATTTAGTTCACTTGGTATAAGATCACAATAATTAACCTACAATACCGCTTCTTTCAATACTTTCGACAAAGTAACGTTGAACGACTAGATACAAGGCTAGTAAAGGTAATATTGCTAGTAATATCCCTGTATCCACAACCATCGCTACATGATTGGGATCTGCCTTGAACCCAGAACTATGCGAGTAGCCCATGAGCACAGGAATAAATTGATCAGCCTGTGAAGGCAATGTCGCTACTTTCAAAGACATTAATTCCATTCCACTCATAAACAACGTCGTATAGAAAGTATCATTATACTGCCAGACGAAGCAGAACAACACAACTGTGATGATCGGTGGAATCGCATTAGGTAGCATAATACGGAAGAAGGTTTGAATACCGCCTGCTCCATCAATGAAGGAAGCTTCCTCGATTTCCTTAGGTAAACCCTTGAAAAACTGTCGGAAAATATAGATGAACAATCCAGCCTTCAAACCAATCGCTGTTGCCGATGTGATAATCGATGGCCAATAGGTGTTAATCAGATTCACCCCTGGTTTCCCAGTTAATAGTCCTATAATTCCGAGAAAGTCAAAATTTTTGAAGTGCAAATAGTACGGTAGCATTAAGGTTGTCGTTGGAACGAGTATCGTAATAATAACTACACCGAAAAACATACCATTACCTGGAAAATTAAATCTTGCAAATCCATACCCCGCTAATGCACAACTTGCGACTGTACATAGCGTTGTTACGACAACAAATACTAGTGTTTTCCCAAGCATCGGGAAGTAATCCAAAATACTCATCGCCATTGTGAGATTTTCCCAGGTGAAGTTTACCGGGACCATATAAATCGTAGGATTATATATATCCACTTTATCTTTAAAGGCTACAGCTATCTTTTGAATAATGGGATAAATGATGATGAAGGATATCCCGATAATGAGTAAACCTCGAAAGATGACATACAATAGATCAAATAGTTTCTGTTGTTCGCGTTTTTTACGATAATAACGTGCCTCTGCGATTTCTTTGCCCATAACGATCACGCTCCTTTCTTCTTTCATATAAGAATCAGTTGTAATGAATTCGTTTGCCCAGGACTACACCAATTATAGCTAGGAATAAGGCTACTACGATTGTGTATATCCAGGACATAGCTGCACTCAGACCGAAATTTTGTGTCTCAAATGCTGTGGAGTATATTAGTGTCGTAATAGGACTACCACTGAATGAATCAATTACGGTATAAATGATATTAGTTAAGATCAACGGACTAACCATAGGGAAAGTGATCTTCCAGAATGATTCATAGGCTGTAGCTCCTTCCATTTTGGCAACCTCGTACATCGTATTAGGTACCGATTGTAGTGCTGCTAGGAAGATTAGAATTTGTACGCCAGAGTTTGTGATAATTGAATAAATAGATAGAATAGCAGTGACAATATAATCTGCAAACGTTAACGGAATACCGATATCGAGCAACGTATACACGATAGAAGTTACGTTATAAGAAGAAGTAGCTCCTTGCATTTCTTCCAGATAAGTCGCACTACCTATTAAGTTAATCAATCCACTTTTCTCCGCTGCTTCAATCGCATTGGAGGCCAAAATAACTGGCAAGAAAAAGATAGCACGAGTTAATGTACGTCCTCGAAACTTTTGATTCAATATGGTTGCCGAGAACAAACTGAAAAATAGAATCATCGGTACAGATACTATCATTTCCCAGACTGAACTCGTAATAATACGATTAAAACTGGCATCTACGAACAATGCATTTCGAAAATTCTCCCAACCCACACCCATTAAAGAATAACCTTCTGGTTGAATTTCCAGCTTAGTGAAGCTGAATTTAATGGATTGAAGAAGTGGCGTTAGATATAAGAATAGAAATCCAATCAGCCAAGGTCCAATAAAGAAAAAGCCTAGCATAGAGCGCTTACGATAGAGAGACATTCCTTTTAGCTTCATGAGCGCTCACCACCTACACTGTAATTTCTCGGTGCAACCTGTACACCATTCACTTCTATCGCTTGATCCGTATAATTTACGTAGATGATCGTTCCGTTTTCATATTTTACTTCAACTACACCTGGCTCATGAACGATACGTTCGACTATCGTAGTATTGCTAACTTCTGCTAGTACTTGATTGACTTGCTTATACATCGCTACTGCCTCATCTAACCAAATTTCATATTGTGTAGAGAAGTATTGATCGTAACTCGTAAATTTCAATTCAGAGGAGTCGTCATAACTCCATACGAAATGCGGATATGCTCCTTGCTCAATCGCAATTAGTAGCTGTTCCTTTACATCTTGTTCATCAGATAAGTTAATGGCTTTACTAGCATATGGAATATATCCATGAAGAACCATTTGATAGAATGGTACCGTCTCATCTGCTATATTGAATTGACTGGATGTAGCTGGTGCATCTACGATATGATCTGCATAGGACCAAGCGTAAGCATGCCCACCAGTAATTAATGTCTCTTTCTTATCAGCTATTTGCTTTAGAGATTTTTGAGCAATTTGTTTCGCGGTTTCACGATGTACTACACGAGATACTCGATAATCGCCGCCAACAACATCTCCAAGATCTCGTAATGAAACGCCTGTAAACTTATAGCGCTCATAGCTATTCAGAAACTCATCTACGAAGTAGGGCAGTTTTGAAGCTGACAACAGATAATAGTCTCCGAGTAACGGACTCATTCTATTAAGTGCACGATTGATTGGATGCAGCTTAACAACTTCTCTCGTTACAAAGCGAGCCGCATCAGAAGATGGTGTAAAGTTTAGGTCGTCATCGTAAATGTACTGGAAGGCAACGTCTGGGAACAGGTTTCCACCACTTAATTGCAACTGGGTAGCTAGCTGCTCCATCTCTTTTTTATTCCCTAACTTAGAATCCAGCTTAATGCTTGTCGGTGTGCTATGTCGCATCCCTTTATTAAACCAACCCATATAGCGCATATTCACATTCTGAATACCCTGCTTACTCAAATGTTCAGCGATTTGACCAGCTTCTTCAAAGGTTGTTAAAGACTGAATATCAGAATATGGAACACCAAGCACAGTTTCACGCTTGTCATAGGATCCCAACACGTCCAGATAGAATGGCACGTTTGACTGTTTTTCGAGTTGTTGTAATATCCCTGCCTCAACCAGATGTTCTCGATAGCGTGCTGCCATACCACTATAATTCGCAGCATCTCCACTTAAGAAGCTATAGCGAACCTCAAGCTCACCGTTATAGCGTTCTTCATTCAGAATTTGAATTTCTTGGTAGTTGCTACCAGTGTACATTTCAAGCCAATCTTCACCGCGTAAACTGAATGAAGCATAAGCATTATTATAAGAATTTTTCATCCCACTGATTGAGCTGGTAATACTACCATTACCTTCTCCAGCAGTCATCTCCGCTAACCATGCTTTGTTATTTACTTTCATACCGAATATGGGCATTCTTGCATTTTCACTTACCATGCCGCGTAACCAACGCGTATTATTCGGATCATCTCCATATACACGTTGTACATATTGTTCTTCTTTCACTTTACCGTTGTTCAAATATATCAAACTCCCTGAACCATCTGGGGTTAGAATATATCCTTCATCTTCTTTGCCAGCAGCACCGAAGAATGGTAACACATCAATGCTTCGAATCAGATAACCTGTGGCTTCTTGCACAGAAGAGACAGGAATCGTAGCTACGAGTTGATCCCCAGCAAGTGTATACTCAATGGCTACGGTGAAGCTCGGCTTTTTCGTCCCATCCCCTTCTCCTGCCCCGTGTTCTGCTTCATCAATAGCCAACTCTTCCTCGGTGTACCCTGCTTCTGTAAAGGCTTTGACCATCTTATTCAGAACCAGTTGCTTCCCTACCTGCGCGTCCAAACGCTCCATTACTTTAGGATTGTCCTTCAGCTCCATATAACGTGACTTTACGTAATTCGCTGTAACTTCTGGTAAATTGGCAAGGATTTTTGTTTCAAATCTTTCTTTGCTTATATATTTGGGTAGGGCATCAATTCCTTTAGATATATCTCCTAAAGTATAAGTCACACGAAGCCCATCTGTTATCGCCTCTGCCGTGAATTGTCCAATTTCAATACTCTTTTCATAATTAGTGAACGTGAACAAATTACCGACCAAATCACGAAATTGCACAATAAGTTGTGATGCTAGCAATGTCTTTTCATAAGCAGAAGCTATACTATCCTCTTCAATATTTTGTGGATTGCTATGCCAGGTCTCCCCAGAAGCAAGATTCACAACTGCGATTTCAGTAGATTTTGTATTGTAGAATAATGCTAATTCTCCATTATCTGCAATTAGCTTCATGCCTTCAACCTGTGTAGAACTTTGAGCTGTTATTGTGCCTAATTCTCGCCCTGATTGCCGTGACTCTTCCTGAGAAAAAGCCGCCAGATCTGTCACAGGAGCTCCTTTATTCAGGAAGAATAATGTGCTAATGATCAATCCTGTGACGAAGAGAGCACCTAGCACCATAGGTAATACTTTTTTATTTTTCATGGTTGTCTCCCCTTTTATGTACGGAACAGGATTTCTCGATAAACGTTATAGATAAACTCATAAATTTGTTGAATCATACTTAGCACAAGAGCACCTAGAAAGACGATAATCCCCATGACTACAATAGTTAATCCAATCGTGACGATCGTCTTTAGTACGGTATATTGATGCACGGTCATAATTCCAATAAAGAGCAGCCATATAAACCACAATGACGCAATCGAAATAAGTAAATAGTAGAAAGCAATCTCTTCTTCTGCCATAAACCGACTTATAAAGGTCATTGGTAAGTATATAAGAATAATTGGGGTTAGCGAGTATCCTGTCGCCTTTACAATCTCGATAAATTTCCCTTCACCACCCATTAACGTTGTAATGGACCAGTTGGCAATACACCATAATAGAAATGGAAAAATGACTGTAACAATGTCCATCACACTATTGAGTTGCCTTGGATCGGAATAATTCACGAGGAATCCTGCATATTTTTTCTGTAATATAATTGCCATAATGGTTAGAATGACTAGAAGATAGACAACGTTCAGCTTACCTTTATTGTCATACTTCAAATCCCAGAAGCTATCGAAAGGCTTGAAGATAACTTGTAGTGGGAAGTTTATGAAATCCTGTTTCATAACGCTTGATCCCTCCCTACGGCGTGACTGTTTTTGGACTTCATGTTTTTCCTGAGTATCTTGCGCCACATGAATAAGCCTATCGCTACGATCGCACCGATTAGAATTATTGTCATTACCACACTAAAATGTTCTTTCATCTCTTCACGACGGAAACGCTTGAAAGCTACAGAATATTGTTCACGTTCCATTCCTTGTTTGAAATAGAAGATTGCTTCTTCATTTTGTTTTGCCATAACTAGTGAGCGCCCAATTCCGATATAAGCAACATCGTAATTACTATTCAGGGTAAGTACCTCTTCCCAAATAGGCACCGCCTCTTTGCTATAGCCGTTATAATGTAATCGTGAAGCTTCATTTACCAGTTTGCCAAATTTCGTAGGTTTGAATATCGAGATATTTGCTTTTGCACGATCCAGCACATAGTGGTTTTCCCCATCGAATTCTAGAGCTACCGGCGTCCTGAATGTCCCTACCTGATTCCCTAGTGCTCCGAAGATATAGAGTAAATTCCCTTCTGCATCATAAGTGAATATTTTCCCTTGATTGCTATCTAATCCACTATATAAGCCATCATTCAAATATTTGATATCCACAAATCGCGATGGACCTGTAGAGCTACGGAAGAATATATCACCCTTCACGTCAAAGTATCCATAACGCTTTAGTACATCTACTCCTGATGGATTCAGACGTTTAATTGGCGTTTGTGTACTTATATCAATATTGGTAGCATACAAAAAGCCCTTTTGATCCAGATCCAGGTTTGAAAATTCTGTTGGAATGAACAGCACTGATTTACTAAGTTGCTCCTTCGTTGAAAACATTCGCCACATAATCTCGTAGTAATCACGCTTTACTTCATTCGTTCCGATATATCCTAAAAATGATCCATCAGTGTCAAACTGCATAATTCCCTCGAACACACCACTCGCTACGACATAGATACGTTTTGCTTCGTCTACAGCGAGTTTTTGTGGCACGAATTTGAAGCCTGCCGCAATAATATCTGATTGCGGATTTTCAATGACTAGCGCTACTTTATATTGCTCATCAAAAGCAATGACTTGACCAAGTACAGAATCCGCAACATAAAGTAAATTATCATGATCTACGAACAAACCCGTAGGATTCTCAAAGTTTGTCATTACTCCTGCTGCTGACATATAGCCTTCAATGATTTGTTCAACTTTCCAATCTTGACTCACCACAATAATTCGCTTGTTGCCTGTATCCGAGATATACTTGCGCCCATCACTACCAAGTGCAAAATCGTTCGGTTCAAGCAACGACCCTATTCCCAAATCTAACCCTGTAATTACTTTATCGGGTACATATGCGGCAGGTGAGGCTACTGCTTCTTCCCAGTAATTATAGTTATAAGCTTCATATGGCGTGCTCGCCTTCACAGTATCGATCAAACTACTTGAGAAGAGAAGGGAAGCCATTACGATAGCAAATAACGATTTCTTAATGAACATAGTTTCCCTCCTACTCTTTCATACCTGATGATGCCATCGTCTCTATAATTTTACTTTGTGAAAATACGAATAACGTAATCGGTACACTCATAAGAATTAGTGCCACTGCTGCTGCTGCACCTGCTCTGGCAATACCACCATAAATAATTTGGTTCGCTGCAAAGTGCAGACTTTTCAGTTGTTCACTGTAAATAAATCCATTACCATCACTGCCCCAAAGTATTTGGAACTGTAATATAATTAGGGTCAGCCATGCTGGCTTTACATTCGGCATGACGATCGTCCAAAAAATACGATATTCACTTGCCCCGTCAATTTTTGCTGCTTCTAGTAGGGCATCTGGCATTTGCTCCATAAATTGCTTCATTAAATAGAGTCCTAATGAATAAGCAAATGCAGGAATGATAACTGCCCAGTAGGAATCGATGAGTCCCAGCCAGCTCATTACCATATAGTTCGGAATGGCTGTAACTGCCGGTGTAAACATCAATGATAAAACAACAATTTGGAACAAAATCTTCTTGCCTGGGAAGCGATGTTTTGCTAGTGGATATGCTGCCGCCGAAGCAAAAATAACATGTCCTACAACACCCATTAATGTAATAAATATCGTGTTAAAGATGTAACGACTGAACGGAACCCAAGATTCTCCCAATAGATTCAGTAAGTCACTAAAGTTGTTAAAAGTCGGATTACGCACGAACAACGTTGGAGGGAACAGGAATATTTCATCTAATGGCTTAAATGCATTATTAACCGCATACACCAAAGGCAAAATCATAAATGCTCCAAAGCAAGCCAGTAGTGTAAACAAACTAAAGCTTCCCCAGAACGAGCGATTCACCCTTTTGGTGCGTAATTTGAAAGAGAAGGGCATGCTCATTCACCTACCTTACGTAATAATTTTTGCACGATCAGGTTTGTACATAGCATAATGATAAATAGTACGGTAGCTATTGACGAAGCATAGCCCATCTCAAATCTCGTTGTACCATAATCAATTAGATGGGTAACGATCGTTTCTGCTGCATAGTTCACACTCGGGAACCCAGCTAACGCTATCGATACTTCGGCGACGGCCAACGAGCTTGTTAACTGGATAACCGCACCAAACATTAATTGTGGACGCATCGAAGGTAAAGTTATATACCATAGTTCTTGCCAACGATTACGAATTCCATCAACTGCACCTGCCTCATAAAGCGTGCGATCTACCGTTTGTAGACCTGCAATAAAAGCTAGGAAACCTGTACCCAGTGATAACCATAATTGAACGATAATAATGATAGGTAAAATGTATTCTTCCTTCTTCAACCATTGAATAGGCTCGAGCAGTATGCCCACTTTAATGAGAAAACCGTTAGCAATACCGTAGCGATCACCTGAGAAGATCATTAGCCAGATGAAAAACACATTACCTGAAATCGATGGTGCATAGAATACTAGCGTCATCAACGCTCGCATCTTAGGAGTAAGCTCATTAATAATCCAAGCAAACACGAAGCAGGCGATGTAACTTATCGGACCTGTAATTACTGCAAATAATATTGTGTTTTTTATTGCAACTAAGAAAATATCATCCTCTAAAAATAGTCTGGAGTAGTTATTCCACCCAATAAATTTAGGGAATTCTAGCATATTGAAATACGTAAAGCTTAGGATCATCGAGATCATGACAGGTAATATCGTAAATACTGCGAATAAGATCATATAAGGCGCAAGCAGTACATAAGATTGTTTATTATTTTTAATTTCTTGCACTTTTAAGCTCCACCAGTTGGACATGCTGTTCTCCCCTCCTTATTGTGGCAATCCAAACTCTTCTCGTTTATTATCAATCTCATCTTGAATGTACCCGGTATAATCCATTAAAGCTTCTCTAGCTTCTACTTGACCGATAACCGTTTTGTAGAATGCATTGAATAGATGACGACCTGTGAAATAACCACCAGGTACTTCTGGAATACCTACCACGTATTGGAATTGCTCTTTTAATTGCTTGTAATCTTCAACTGGCCAAGGTAAACTATCAAGCGCATTAATGTTAGCTGTTGGATAACGAGCAGCCGCTCCCATTAATCCTTCCATTTCACGACCGAATTTCGCTTGCGTATCATCACTAGTCCACCATTTCATAAATTGCCATGCTGCATCTTTGTCCTCTGCTTTTTCTAGCATCATTACGGATGAGCCTCCACTTGGTACCTGGCGATTAATTGAGCCATCCTCTTGCAATGTACCTGGCATTGGTGCAAATCCCCAAAGTCCGCGAATTTCTGGAGCAAAGACAGTGAGCTGATTATATAGTGTGTAATCTGCAATTCCGATTGGCATTTGACCGGTACGGAAACGGTTTGCAAAATCATATTCACGTTCTAATTTATAGTCGGTATAATACTCCGTCCATATCTTGAATGTTTCAATCGCTAAACGTGAATCAAGATCTGTTTCTTTGCCATCGTTTCGATAGAATTGACCACCATTCTGGAACAGTAACGCCGCAAAGATAGAGTTTGGAGGAATATTTTGCCCTTGAACTGCTGCTTGTTGAACTTGAGGCAACCCAAACTCCATATGATTTTTACTTAATACAGCTAGTAAAGTAGAAACCTCATCCCATGTCGTTGGAACCGTTAGACCTAGTTCTTCAAGCACATCCTTGCGATAAAACATCATATTAAAGGTCTGTTGTTCAGGAAGAGCATATACGCCATCCGAATATTGATATGGAACAACTGCACTCGTACGGAATCGAGTCGCTACCTCATCAAAATCAGTAAATTGAGTCAAATCTACTGAAGCATTACGCATCGCGAAGTTAACAGGAATATCATTTTCAATTTGCATTGCTACATCAGGACCTTGACCTGCCAATGTTGCAGGTAGGAGCGTATGCATCTGTACAAGTTTCAAGTTAACGTTAATCCCCGTCTCTTCTGTAAAGGTTTCATCGATCATTGCTTTCATAGTATTGGCTTGGTCACGACCGCTACCAATCCAAACCGTAATGCTCCGTTGGTCTTTATCCTCTGAAACGTTACCTATACTGTTGTAATCAATAAAGAAAGAGTTCGTAAATGTCTTCACTTCATGAACCGAATTCGCCCAGAAACCTAAGCCATTTGCTTTCACATTCTTATCAGGTGACGATAAGATAATCGCGTCAATCTCGAGTGGATGTTCTCTAGCTTGTTGAACCCATGTGCCTAGACCACCCGTATTGGTTTTATATTCGGTTAACTTACGGTGAATATTTTCAGGTTTTTTGATCATTTCATCAAGTTGAAGCGTCATCGATTTCAAGAGTGCTTCTTGGTCACTAGAACCGTCTGCAAGCATTTTTAATTGTGCTGCGACAGCAGAAAGTCGCTCTCTCTCAAAGGTAAACGTCTCAATTAAGTTAGGAATTTTTTTTGTAAGCTGATAGTCTCGATATTCATCAGGTTTTGTTCCTGTAATCATAAGAATATTACGATACATCGAGTTAAGCTCATATAGAGAGTCTTCTACTTGGGATATCAGTTCGGCAAATGGTCCAAGCGTAACTTCCATACGAATCGTATGTTTACCTTCGGTAAAGTGATATAAGTACGCTTCATTATCCTGTGCAAGTGTTTCTAATCGGTATCCACTCTTATATTTGAACCCAACTGCGTTCATTTCTTGGAACGGTACCACACCATCAATAGATAACTTTCTAGTAGAATAAATGCCCCTAACCCAGTTTTGCTGGGTAATAAATGATAGATTGTACAAACCATCGGCAGGCACCTCTACTTCCCATTCCACCCATTGACCTGGGATACGCCAATTGTATCCACCAATCGTATTTATCTTAATTAGAGAAGCGCTATATGGTGATACCGCTGCACTAGTACGTTCACTCACTGGATAAAGCGTTGGTGAAGACTTTACAACAGCGGATTCCCCTTCAAAGCGAAGCTCCAAGCCTGTTGTCTCAGTAATGCCTTCTTCCTCATACTGTTGTACTAATGTTTCATAGGTCGGTACTGGCTGTTGCTGCTTTAATCGAAATTCTTTCAGGATCATCGGCTCACGCGTGGCCTCGAAGGAAAGCGTATGAGTACCTTTACTGAAGTAAAATTGGAATGGCTCTGTAATGTAGCCATTAGAATCTTGCACGAGCTTTGTCGTCCATTTTGGAACCTCAATCTGTCTAGGACGCAGTTCATTTCCTTGATTATCTACTTTGATTTCTGACAATTCATTGTCCCATAATCGATCAAATTGTATAAATTGTGCTTCTTCAAATGGAACCACGCCATCTACTGCTACAATTCTTTCGATAGCAGAACTTTTACCTGCTACAGGGTAATACAATACTTCTAACTGATACAATCCATCATGCTCTACATGAAATTTCCACTCCACTGTTCCTGTCTCCCCAGTGTATAACGATGAACCTTCCATACCCTCATACTGCTCTAATACTTCAAATTCTGTTCCTGTGGCATGATCATATTGTGATGCATCAATTACGATGGTTGCGTCAGACTTCGATGTCGTCTCATAGCGAGACAGGTAGGAAGCGTAGCTATTAGCACCACCAAAAGAAGTACTCAGAATATCTTTGCCATTCAATAGTTGTTGATCATCTTGCTTTGAGAACGTATTTATAATAAGGATGATTGCCACAAGTAGTAGCACACATACTCCTAATGTAACGGTCGCTGTAGCCTTATATGGCTTCCGATGCTGATGGCTCACCAAGTTTCCTCCTCATTCCTGCTAATACTATGCACATTTAGTGGTATAAGAAAAGGGAAGGCATAAATGACTCCCCTTTTCTTAATTAGCAATTTCAATTACTTATTAAGCATTTGCATTGAAGCCTCTGCCTGTGCTTTGTATGTCTCAGCTGCTGCCGCAGGAGAAACTTTATTAACAATAATATCGTTAACAAATGGCCATAAAGGGAAGTCAGGGAATGCTTTATCAAGTATAATTAATCCAGTACCAGAAATATGATTACGAAGCATGTCTACATCATCTTCAAAACCATAGATACTTTCTAAGTATTCTTGACCTGAAAATTCTTCGAGCATTGGAATATCTAATGTTTCTTCATAGATTTTGTAAACTAGAGCTGCATCTTTTACACCTTTACTGATAAATTTCGCATTTCTTAGATAATCAGCATATGTGTAGTTAGGTAATTGATTAGGGCCTGCTGGAATTGGCACAATACCAAAATCGAAACTTAGATCTTTCAGATTCCATTCAGCTGTTGTGAACATAGCTACATCACCATCTTTGAATGTATTATATTCATTCCATTCCATTGGATCACCAGTGCCAATTTTCACAACTTTGTCTACGTTATATAATTTATTCAAGAACTCGCCTGTTTCGATAGAACCAGCACTTGAAAGTTCTTCGACTAAATTTTCCTCGTCAGCAATACGTACTCCGTTAGATGCTGCGAACTGTCTGTACGCATCAAGACCCCAAGTTGAGAAGCCATACACATCAGTTTTACCATCATTATCCGTATCTCTAGTAGCTTGTTTGGCAATTTCCAAAAATTTATCCCATGTCCATTCGCCATTTGCATACAATTCCTTTGGATCTGGAAGACCAAGTTGTTTGAACAAATCACGGTTATAGTGAACGCCTGCACCTAAAGAGTTTGGACTTTCAAACGCATAATACTCACCCGCGATCGGTGGATACTTTTCAACTAAATTGCCCTCATTGTTAATATTGTTAGTAGAATCCGTAAATTCACTAATAGGAAGAATTAGACCTTGCTTAATAAGTGGTAATGCTGCATCGTACTCAAGCTGTACAATATCGACAAATGGCTCGCCACTAAGAATACTATTTGTTAAGTTAGGTACCACTTCTTCATATGGAACAGTTACAAATTCAATTTCCACATTGTATTTCTTCTCTACCTCTGCAATTTTTTCTAATCTGTTAATTTCTGATTGCGTTTCTCCTTGTGGAGTTAGATCCCACCAAGCCGCAATCTTAATAACACGGCCATTAAGATTAGGTACTTCCTCTAGTTCTTCGGTTGGATCCGGTGTTTCTTCAGTAACATTAGCAGGTGTCGGAGTTGGTGTGTTATTAGTTGAACCACTATTTCCTCCACCACATGCTGTAAGTACCATTACTAGACATAACAGTAAAAATGAGAACCCTTTCAATTTACGCATTACTATACCCCCTTTTTGTTTTCACCAGTAAAATAGACAAATGATGTTGTGTTCTTGAAGTGACTTCTCATAACATGTAACTTTTTGTTATGCTTTGCTAGATTATTAGTGCCCTTTGATATTTCATTATTAACACGATCAATCGTACACTAACGAATAGTGGTGCTACTATAACAACTATTTAAACTCCATAACAATATATGAACATTTACTAAATTAAGTTTTTAAGTAACTATAAAACAAAAGGATTGAACCCTGTAGATAACTGGATTCAATCCTTCTTGATTGCCTATTAATAAGTGAGAACCGGCTTAACTTTATCTAAAATTGTAAACTTTCATTGTATCTAACCATAAGGTGGTTCTATAATAAAGAAAATGTAATTAGTTACCACATAAGAGATAATCACACTAGATTTTCTGGAGGAGTACTAGAAATGAACACAGGAATATCAATTTTCAGGAAGTTGCTATTAGGTGTATTACTCATGTTTTTCTTAATTATAATTATTTTTTGGATTATCTTTAAGCTTAATGTTAATGACATTCAGGATGAACTAAAGAAAAATAAAATGTCTGAAATTGAATTCATGACATTTCAACTTTCAACTCAATTCGAGCAAGTACTTATGAATACGATTACTATGTCCGAGGATCAGTCGGTTAGAAAGTATCCTTACTCTCTGCAGTTCGGAGACCAATATTCCAAATATGAGATGAAGCTAGCTATTATTGATAAGCTGACTCTGAACAGTGCTTCTACTTATTGGAATAATATAATTACTTTATACTACCCCGATTTTCTAGAAACGATTTCATCTGATTCTGCTTATAGCGATACGCACTATAACCCTCCAGATCAGCCATTCAATAAGTGGATTCTGAATATGAATGAGGATGGCACTGGTTATTATTCAAATTTAACTCAAAGTCATATTGCCCCACTATTTATCGAAACAAGAGTATCCCTAGATAATCTACGAAAAATGATGAAGCAATATACGTCGGGAACACCGATGCTTTACGATTCTTACAGTAATGTGATCATCCAAAACGAAACTCGTCCATCACTAGATGATTCTATTAGCCGAATCATTCCGTTAATAAAGGATGAAAGTGGTTTTCTGACTGTAAGCGAAAACGGTACAGAGTATATGCTTAGTTATATGAAATCCGACATGCTAGATTTGTATTTTATTGATTATTATCCTAAACGCCAATTCATTGAAACGATTTCTCGAAATAACACTCTTTTCATTGTTGCGATTATTGTTCTATTGATGATTTCACTTATTTATAGTCTTGTGCTAAGAAAGCAAGTTAAGACACCAATTGTTACTTTAAGAAAAGCTATAGGTCGATTTGAGCGCGGCGACTTTTCAAGTCGCGTAAGTGATTCGAACACTGAAGAATTCAGAATGCTAGGTATCTCATTTAACCGAATGGCGGAAAATACGCAAAAACTCATTGAACAAGTTCTTTTTGGTGAGTTAGAGGTCAAAGAAGCTCGATTAAAGCAATATCAAGCTCAAATTAACCCTCATTTTCTATACAACAGTTTGCATTATATACAAAGTAAAGCTGCCATTGAGGATTATGAATCCATATCTGCCATGACGCTTCATCTTGGGGCTTATTATCACTATAATCATAAAATAGATAGTATTGATTCAACGATTAAGGAAGAGCTAAATTTCGTGGAACATTACTTATCTGTCATAAAACTACGAAAGCGTGCTTTGTCATTTTCTATCGAGTTTTCAACCGATATAAGTAATTATCCGCTTCCTAAGATGATTGTTCAGCCACTCGTTGAAAATTGTATTCAACATGGAATTGAGACATCCATAAATCCCGGACACATCCATATTAAAGCCGAAAGACACGAACAGACTGTACGTATTATGATTAGTGATAATGGTGTTGGAATGACTGCTGAAAAACTATCTTTAGTTAAGCAACGCATGGCAGAGTCCGTCATCTCAGAAAGTGTATCTGGAGTTGGTATTCGCAATGTTCATCAACGTCTTAAGCTCTATTTCGATACGCATGCCGGACTGACCATTACGTCTGGATTACAAGTAGGAACATGTTATACAATTACTATTCAAAAGCAGGAAGACTGTCCTGCTTTTGATCTGATTAGTTAATGATCAATCTTATGTGTGTGTTAAATTAGAGTAATCTATATTTTGTAATTAAAAGCAAGAATTGCAGCAAAAAGAGCGGCTTGATGGCCGCTCTTTTTGTAAACTAATCATCTCATTTAATAGTGTCATACCATTCGTTTACTTCTTTCGTAATCTGTTCACCTCCCGATGAATTATAATTTCCAACAAAAGAATCAAATTCATCGATCGATGCTTTACCATAAATAATTCTGTTTATTACTTCCTTCTCTAACTTATTAAGTATATCTCCTTTTGAAATCTGAGTTGGGGTTGGTGAACCGGTAAACATATTCATTATGACGGAATCCTGCTGATCAAATACAATCTTTGCAGCATGCAATTGTTTAGGTAATGTATAGACTAGTGTTTTTTCATATTGTGTTGATGGCTCTTCGCCATTAGCAAGTTTTGCAAGTCCATTAATACGCAAGAAAGGAACAATTGCCCCATTATAGGTTAGCGTGTAACGAATGACATCGACCCATCCTCCAGGAATTAATTCCGCTTCTTGTTCACCTAAAACTTGTCCGTTTATACCAAGGTCGTAGTCATATCCTCTTGCAAATCCGAATGAGAATGGTCCTTCTCCATCTTGGTTCGCCCAATACTCATACAGATAATTTTGATAAACGAAAAATGCATCTTTATTCTTCATGTTTTTATTGATGAGGACAGCACCACCATTGATTGATGTCCCATGATGTCCAATCTTACCATCAGGACCAGCTGGTAGCGGATAAGGGTTATAATCTGAATTAGGCACATTTTTTTTAAGATTGGATATTGGCCAGCCTGTCATCCAATATGGCCCAACTATGATTCCTGCAGTCCCTGCTGTGAATAACTCTGTAGCCTTTATTTCATCGTACAAACCAGCTTCTTCGGAAATATACCCCTTTGCCATCCATTCTTGCAGTTTCTGAAGTGCAGGCTTCATTTCTTGTTGAATAGAACCATACTCTAACCTACCTTCACTTCCTACATTCCATTGGTTAGGCATTGCACCGAACATTCCAAACAACCAACTTGTGTCTGACATCCATGTATTTAAATTATTTTTGAAGCCTAAAGAGAGTCCTATCGTATCCTTCTTATTGTTTCCATCCGGATCGCCATTAGTAAAAGCCTCTAATACGATTTCAAGCTCTTCAAGAGTTTTCGGAGCCTTTAGATTCATATTATTGAGCCAATCCTCCCGAATATACATAACAGGATCATTGTTAAATGCATTCTCCAGAATAGGAATTGCCATTCTTACGCCATCACGGATATATCCGTCCCACACCGTGGTATCCTCTGCCATTGCTGCCTTATAGCTATCCGATGCGTATTTATCGAACAATGCTCCAGCATCGCTAAACTGACCACTATCGATTAAATCATTGATTAGCTTAGTATCTCCCCGTAAAGCAATTATATCTGGCATTTCCTGCCCTGAGGTTAGCATCAGACGAATTTTCGTTGAAAATGAATTATTTTGTTCATTTACCGTCCATAGATAATTAATATCAATTCCAAGTGTTTCTTTTGCCCATTTCGTATGAACATTATTTTCAAGATTCTCACCGTTTTTAAATTTCACATTGTTTGAAACTGGAAAAACAGTCGAAATCGTAACAGGCTCAACATATTTGCCATCCTCAAACTTGGCTGAATAAAAAGAACCGTCAGTGCTACCTACCTCATTTTTAGCACTTTCTCCTTCACAGGCAGCAAGAGATGCGATAAACAATGTAGCTGTCAAAACAATAACTATCAGTTTCCTCAATATTATAATCATTTGTTTTTCCCTCCATTGCATTAATTGAATCACTATTGTTTTAACTTTAAGCATGCTTATCATTGCTCGCATCATCATTATTCTGAAAGAGTTATGATAGTCCTAGACTACCTTCAGACAAATCTATCTTATTGAGATGAGAAAAGTGCCTCTATTAATTCCTCTTTCCACTTACCTGCTGAGCGGTCATATATTCCATAACCCGCTCCAAATTCCCAATAAGCCCATGAAATTCCAAGGCGCTCTGCTTCTAAACGTACCGTTTTTGTCCAGGCCACTCGGGAAGCAAGATCCGCTGTGCGATAAGCACCAAATTCCCCCAAAAATAATGGACGATCATTTGTTTCCCCCCACTTAACTGCACGCTCCAAATCTCTAATTATTGCTTCTTTACTCGCTGGATTATCGCTTGAAGTTTTTGTATTATAATCATTAAAGAAATTGCGAACCCAATCGATCTGCTTAGCAGCTTCATTCGGTTCAACAGCAGTTTCCGGAGGTCCAGGCCATACTAGACCAGTTGTACCATATTCAGCCGTCATCCATTCAGCACCTTGATGCGTGAATAGCATCGGACCATAATAATGGAATGTAGCAATAATATTTCGATCTTCTTCTGGAAGGTTAAGTTTATAAAGTCCATCAATACCATTCCAATCTACGCCACCAATAATTAAAGTACGATGAGGATCGTACTCACGAATTAACTCTACCGCCTCCAACAAATATTCATTCCATAAATGAGCAGTTATCAACCCATTTGGCTCATTAAGAATCTCATAATAAACATTTTCTGGTTGACTACTATATCGACTCGCAATCTGCTGCCAAATGGAAAGAAAACGCTCCTTATTAGCGGAAGGGTCCGCTAACATTTCATCAAAGTGATGTAAATCTATAATGACATTTAAGCCTTGCTTTAAGCTTTGTTCTACAACCCAGTCTACACGTTTCATAAAGGTATCCTCTACTGTGTAGGGAGAATCCTGTGTCGTTTTATTTGAGAAACGTATAGGAACTCGAACAGAATCGAAACCTTTCTCCTTGATTAACTGAAAATATTCCTCCTCAATCACGACATCCCATGCACCTTCATAAGGTGCTTCTAGTGCATTACCGAGATTAACTGCTTTACCAATCATTTTTGCCTTTTCATAAACATTCACGTTCATATTCTTATTTACATTATATTCCATTTTATCATCCTCCTTAGATTTTGAATCCGCTTCCAACTTTACTGAGTCCACCTGACTATTTCCTTTATTTCCTACAGTATTACTTTTCTCAGGGTTGGAGCTACACGCCATTAATGCAAATACAAAAATCATAACTACTAGAATTATAACTTGAACTAACCTCTGCTTAACCATATATTCATCCTCCTATAATTAACTTCTTCTTTCACAATAGAAAAAGAGTCGCTAGTTAAATTATAGCCTTTTAAAATTCGCTCCTAAATAACAAAAATATTTATCCTATAACAATTTATCAACTTTCCAATTAGACCATATAAATTAAAAATTGACAAATAAGTTTACCCGCTATAATGTTCAAAGTATTAACAATATTTCACTATGACTCTACCCGAATATATCTTTCCACCCAAACATCCGATCTAGGAGACGTGTTTATGACGCTCCGAATTGATAGAAAGAGGTAAAGTATGTTACAAATATTGCTCGTAGATGACGAATCCTATGTTGTGGAAGATCTGTCTATTGCGATTCCTTGGCAAGAACTCGGCTTCGATCAAGTACATATCGCATATTCTGGAATGGCAGCACTCGAGATTCTCCAACAACATCCAATCGATATTGTCATCACCGACATTAATATGCCGCAAATGTCCGGTATACAATTAATCGAACAGATTCGCAACAGCTGGAAGCATATTAAGTGCGTTCTGTTAACGGGCTATGCAGATTTTGACTACGCTAAGCAGGCGATTGAACGTCAGGCAAGTGGTTATCTGCTAAAACCAGTCACAACTGAACAACTTATTAATTCATTACTCAACTTACGACAGGAAATACAACAGGAGTGGGAGAATTTAGCTTCATATCAACGATCTATGCAAACACTACGTGAGCAACTACCACTATTACGGGACAAATTTTTGAATGATTTGCTACAAGGCAGAAAGATTTCAGATTCCCAATTTACGGAGAATGCAAATAAATTCGATCTTCCTTTTTCGATTGGAGATACATCAGCTTTGCTGATCGTTCGGCTCGAGGATTTCTTCCAAAGACAGGATATGAATAGTCTTTTGTTATTTGAATATGCTATCGTAAATATTGCAGATGAATTACTTCAGGAACACTTCCATTTTTGGTCTTGCAAGGATAGTCACGATTATCTTGTATTTTTAATTTCTCCTAAATCTTCTATTATTACTGGTAACGAGGATAATCTGCTTAAAAATGTTGCATATCAACTGCAGAAAAACGTAAGTAACATTATTGGTGGAGAGATTTCAGTCGTTACGACTGGCTGGGGACCAATTCCGTTAAAAACACGCTCACTTTATCAGTCGGCTGTTACCACGGTTCATCAGCGCATTGGACCAGAGACAGGTGTTTATCTGTCCAGCATAGCGGAAGAAGTACGCCTTCCCGACATACCAACATTGCAATCTTTGTACGAACCACCTACGCTTTTTCATTTATTTGAAACTAATAACTGGGATGCACTTGAAGATAAAATAGCAGCCATTGTATTTGAATTAGGAAGTCGAGAAGAACTCTCACACGAGCATGTTCAAGAATCAAAATATTTACTAGAAGCTTCATTCTTTTATTTCGCTCACCGTAATAACAAGTTACTAGGAGAGATAATAGGACTATCTAATCTTGAGCATCGGAATATACATACACCAGAACAGCTAAAGGTCTGGGCTTTATTGGTATTAGCGCAGCTAAAAAAACATTTCGACTCAGACCGTAAGGATCGTCGTTCGTTGATCATATCCGAGGTGAAAAGCTTTGTAGATGATAATCTCCACTATGTATCACTTCATTCGATAGCAGATCATGTAGGGCTACACCCCGTTTATTTATCAAAAATTTTTAAAACTGAAACAGGTAATCGTATCAGCGATTACATCTTTTCATCGAAAATGGAGAGGGCTAACTACCTTCTTACTAATACTTCGTTTAAAATTTATGAAATATCTGATCAGTTGGGTTACTCTAACGCACATTACTTTATTAAACTATTCAAAGAATACAGCGGACTGACCCCTCAGGAATTCAAAGACCTTAGGAAGCCTCGAGGCAATTTGTCTGAAGCCTAAAGATATTTTTCAAGAACCTCAATTATTTCATTTATGAACTCCATCCATATCCGAATATGAATAGGCAGGCATTTGCAAATCTTTAGTTCAGTTATTCCATAAGAAAAAGGCTACTGCAGGATTCCCCCTTCAGTAGCCTTTAATTCTTAGATATTTATTGAACTTATAGTAATAAGATATTGCGAACATAACTTTTCTTTCTTTTGTCACTCTAAACTTGCGTTGAAGTTACTTTCATTTCAATAAAATCAATCATTGATTTCACATCTACTCTACCAGCAAAATAACTGCCACGATTAAGTGTTTTAAATGTCACTGTATATGGCTGACCTGGTAAAAGATCAAAATAGTTATCCGACCATATACCATCAACTTCCGAAGTCAAGACAACTTGTTTTGCTAATGCCTTTGATTGTAATGTAACAATCGTTGCACCTCTTTCTACCGTCTCGACAACCTCAATATATGGCTGCTGTAGTAAGAGATTTTGATTTTTCACAAAATAGTATATCATTTGTGCTGTCTCTCCGTTATTCGCTGTCCATGTCCCAGAAACAAATACTTCGCCTTCCATGGACCCATTAAGCAACTGCGAGATGGTTAGACGTTTTACAACTTCTGATGTATTGACTGGAAGAGTGACTTCAGTTTGCTCTTCGAACAGTACTTCACCTGACATCTTGCACAATTGAACTTGTAATGTTCCAACTTCTGATTGGAGCTTATCAGATACAAGATAGATTACTAATTCATCACCCTCAACTTGTGCCGATAGTAGTATATTCGCAAAACTACGACGTGCATAATAGTTAAGTGCCTTCCAGCGACCATAATAGTCAATTCCCGCCCATGAAGCAACTGGCCAACAATCATTCATTTGCCAATAAAGTGAACCCATGCAATATGGCATTTTTCTACGATGTGCTTCAATAGCCATTTGCATAGCATCTGCTTGTAGAACTTGACTTAGATATAAGAATCCTTTGAAATCAGTAGGTTGTGACATATAAATTTCCATATATTCTTTAATGAGACGATTTCCATCACCATTTTTCTGATGAGCCTTCATCACCGTTGAATCGATAGCCAGATCTGCATCTTCTGCAAAACTGCGAATGGTACGATATTCTGGGAATGACTGGAAACCATATTCACTCATAAAGCGTCCTAGCTTTATTTGATAGTTTTCAAATGGTTCTACATTATGCCACACCCCCCAGTAATGAACATCGCCTTCATTCGTTAATGGATGTGCATGCTGCGCAAGATCATGACTAATGGAGACAATGGGAGAAGACGGCCAATAATCAATCGTTGCATGTAATTCACCAACAACATCGGGCAATATTTCATGGAAAATCTTCTCATAATCTGCCCATATTTTTTCACGTACTGCAGGATCATATTCTTTCTTCCAACCCCAACCTCCATGCTCATCGTAATGAGCCCATGCAGAGTCAATTTCATTATTGCCACACCATAGTACGATAGATGGATGATTGCGAAGTCGCTTTACATTATCTATTGCTTCTGCACGAATATTTTGCACGAACGCTTCATCACCTGGATACATACTACAAGCAAACATAAAGTCTTGCCAAACCATTATGCCATACTCATCACAAAGGTCGTAAAATACATCTGCTTCGTAAACTCCTCCACCCCATACACGCAGCATATTCATATTGGCTTCTACAGCAGACAGTATTTCTGCACGAAAACGATCCTCCGTAACTTCCGTAATAAAGCTATCGTTAGGAATATGATTGGCTCCCTTGGCGAACACTGCAACTCCATTTAATTCAAAATGGAATGTAGCTCCTGAGCCATCTGCATCTCGATCACGAACTAATTTGACAGTGCGTAATCCCGTAGTAATCTTGGCCACAGTCGAATAGTGTGCCTGTTCGCTCTGCAAAGAAACTAATGCATTGAACTGATAACGATTAGGTTCACCCAAACCATTACTCCACCATAACTTCGGTTGATCTATTGCGATTGGCACATTGAATGTATGTTCACCCGCTTCGACATTTGTTACCAATTCCCAGCTTTTATTTTCTGTTTGTATCTGTAATTGTAATGAGCCACTTTTCTCTACAGATACCGTAATTTTCGCTGAAAGCTGAGCTGATTGCGCTGTAACTGATAATTGATCGATAAATAAATCTCTTACAATAACACCTGACCAACTGATTAATTCAGCTTCACGCCAAATCCCACTAGTAACGAAGCGTGGGCCCCAGTCCCAACCATAATGGTAAGGTGCTTTACGTGCAAAGATACTAAGTTTCTGATCTCCTAATCCACCTAACTCAGATTGATCATTCGTTGCTGGCAAAGCATAGCCTAAAGCATGCAATTTCGGTAAATCTTCTTGTATAGGAGAACGAAATAAAATTCGAATATGATTCGCTTCTTTATGCAATAAACCAGTTACATCGATATTCCAAGATCGGAACATATTATCCGCTGAAAGAACTAGCTTCTCATTAACGAATACATCAGCATACGTATCTAAACCTTTGAAATGAAGTTCCTGACGTTCTTCTTGTAAAAATTCGGCTGAAGGCGTGAAATACGTCTCATACTCCCAGTCTAGCTTGTCAATCCATTGAAGATCATGCTCATTTGTACCATAGAAAGGATTAGGAATACGATCATTGTTTAATAGATCAGTATGCACACAACCCGGAACCGTAGCAGGTAACCATTCATTATCCTTCACAGATTTGAAATGCCACGAATTTAATAACATCGTTTGGTTCATGATTCATCCTCCAAAAATTATCTATTATTGTTTTTAAAATGGTAGATCTTCTAGAGTTATAACTCTAGGATGATTATAAACTTTGTTAAGGAATTCCTTGCTGTTATGTTTACCATCCATTAAGAAATCACCGTTCCAAGTAATAAACAATCCCCAATTGGCTCCGTATTGTACCATTGCATCGGGATCAGGAATTGATCCATTTTCCATCATTGCAATATACTTCGTACCACCTGTTAACTCGACTAATTTATCATAATAAGATGAAATGGCGCTGTGATCGCCCGCTACCGGATAGCTATCATAGCTAACAATATCAACGACGTCATCACCAGGGTACCAACTTGGATCTACTGAGTTCCATACCCAGATCAGATTGTGCAATTCATGCTCATTGACAAAGCGATCATGCATAATGCGATATAGCTCAATAGCTGCTTCTGGCTCGCTTGCTCCCCACCAGAACCAACCTCCCTCAGCTTCATGTAATGGTCTAAATAAAATAGGAATATCATTAATTTTAAGAATTTTGATTTTCTCAGCTATGACATCCATATCTGAGAGCAATAACTGATATTGTTCACTATTTTTATCTGCTAAAGCATCTGCCAAGTTGAATGTAACGGAGTCAGTATAGAAACCTCGCCACCACTCCTTACCTGGTTCATCAATTAAACCAGTGGGTGCATTCCAATGCCATAAGAAAGAAACTATTCCCCCTTGCTTATGCCATGCAATTGCGGATTCTACTTCTGATGAACGTGAACCGTTAGCTGCTCTAGTAGGAGAGTATTCAATAAAATCAAAACCAACAATAGCAGGACGTTTACCAGTCATATTTTCTATATCAATAATATGAGTATAGTTTTGTTGACCCGATAATAGATACTTTCCTGCTTGTTCATTCATATAATTCATCAATTGAACAGCTTCTGGCGTAGCATTGGGATTACTAAGTTGCGCTGTAATAGGTGCTACCGCTAAATCTGCTACATTAACACCTTGCAATGATACGTAGTCGATATCAAAATATCCCCAGCCTCTATGTATCGTTATTGTGCTTTCGCCTGATTTCAGAAAAACACGAGAAGCCTTTACTTCAGTGAATGTAGAACTTTCCTCAAAAATCACTTTACCGAACGGTTCGTCATTTACATAAACTTCTGCTTCCTTGTAGCCATTCGCTGCGCGATATCCAATTGTCAATTGGTACAATTGCTCTTGATCAAGTTGAACAGGTATAACAAGGTGATCATTATCATCGATAAATTTTGTTACATAACCTTCACCTGAATATCCTGAGGCCGATGTCGCCAATTCGGTTCCAATTGTTTCACCTGTTTCCGCTTCAAAAATTAAGATTGGTGCTGTATTTACTTTGGGCACCAGTTCTTTTTCATCGACAACAGGTGTTACTACCTCATTATCGCTCGGCGTTACGACGACATCATCCTTACCTACACCTGTGGCTTCGGCGATTATCCCATCATTGCTTGGTAACACTTCCTTGACCACATCTGGTTGAAGTTGCTTTGTTACTATAACAAGTATTAACGTCAAACATATAATTGCAATAAGAACGATCCCTAGTTTTTTCTCATGATTAGGTTGACTCATGCAATGATCCCTACTTTCCCCAATCGAAAATAAGTTTCTTGATTTTTTTCAGGATCTCGTTGTTGTACAACTAATTCAAATTGATGTTCACCTAGCTGAAAATCATCACCACAATCAAACACTCTATACCAACCACTTGCACCTACCCAATCCGGGCAATCACGATTGGATTCAATCCATGCACCACCATCTATGCGATAGTGAAATTCTGCAGATTGATAACCGAAATCAAATGCAAGTACTAGCCCTCTACCTTCAAAGTTGAAAGTCAGCGAAGCACCAATTTCTGTCGTTTCCAGAATGGTATCGATCCATTCATAATCATGCCATCGTTGTTCCAACCAACGTCCATTCGTAGTGATTTGTGAGAACGGTAGTTCATATACTGCTTCCCAGCATTGAGTATCTATAGGTTGAATTAAGCGATCATGTTGATTTGCATAGCTAATGTTATTGGATACTTTGTTACTACCTTGAAGTTGCTCATGCAGAAATGAAATAACACACTCTGCATATATGCCGCTACCAACCTTTGATGGATGAATCCCATCCGGTAGCCATTCTTTCATTGATACTCTACCTGACTTAACTTGATCTAGTCCATACTTTCCGACCCAAATGGATGGTAATTGATAATGATTGGCTAACTGTTCAAACTCTATTATCGACGGAGGATACAAACCATCCTCCATCGAATCTAACATCGTATCACAGAATGTGTATACTAGAATTAAATCTCTAGCATCGCCTTGTAGCAGTTTTCTAATTAGACCTTCTCTGCTCCGATGACGCTTCAACATTGCCATATCATCATCATTGACAGCATACTCAATAAATACGACATCACAGCCACGTTCGATTAAGTCACGTTGCACTCTAAATACACCAGAATCACTACCTGTAGCGCCAATTGCAGCATTCTCTATCCGGAATCTAACATTGGGATATTGCACCGCTAACGATTGGACTACATATTCTGGCCAATTGGAACGTGATCTACCATCTGTAATAGATCCACCAATAAATCCAAGAGTAACCGTACCGGCTGCAATGCACTGTTGAAAGACAGTTAATGGTTCTCTCTCTATCCAATACGGAAGTGTCATCTCTATATCTCCTCCAACTTTTTATTACCATCCCAGTACGTTTCTTTCGAAAATGAACAGCGGATCAAGAGCTATCTCTTTATCTTAATATGAAGTTAGGCAATTGATCTCTGGTCACTGTTCTAGGATGATTATAAAAATCAATCAGTGCTTGTCGCTGCGTATAAGTTTCACTATAACGAATATGATCACCTTGTTGATCATAAACAAAATCACCATACCATGTGCAGTTCCAAAGCCATAATGCATCATCTTTAATCATTTCTGAAACAGCTGGAATGACTCCATTTTCTGATAGTGTAATCAATTTATTACCTTTAGAATAAGAGCGAGCCTGTAGAAAACGATCTAATTGTGCACTGTAATCATGCTTTTTCGCATAGATATCTTCACCAATAATATCCACATACTCATCACCAGGATACCAATCATTATGCTGTCCATTCCAAACCCAGATCAGATTATTCAGGCCATAGTCATCCGTTAGACGGTGGTACATATATTTCCACAACTCAACACATGGTGCTGCTCCTTGAGCTCCCCACCAAAACCATTCACCAGATGCCTCATGTAAAGGTCGCCATAATACAGGAACCTCTTCCGCTTGAAGACGTAATAATTGCTGTGCAATCGCATCGATATCTCTCACCATTAATTGAAATAAGTCAGATTCTTTTTCTGCCATAGCTTCAGCAAAATTGAACGTTGTAGCTTCAGTGTAAAAACCACGATCCCAACTACGTTCAGGTGGTATATCAATTAAGCCAGCGGGAGCATTCCAATGCCAACAAAAAGTAACTATACCTCCATCTTTCCACCACTGAATCGCAATATCCGTATCTTCACAGCTAGAACCGCGCTCAACCCGAGAAGGAGAATAATTCATAAAATCAAATCCATATACTGCGGGATACTTCCCAGTCGTCTCCTGAATAACCTCAATCTCAGGATGACTAAGTACACCAATCTGCTGCCCAGAAAGTACTTTTTCGCCATAAATACTACAGAGATATTCCATTAACCGCTTAGCCGAAGGAGACGCCTTTTCATTAATAAGAGTAGGCTGTACATCATAATGCGTTGATTTTTTTCTAGTATCCATAACCATCTCTCCTAAAACTTTTCATGATTTATATGAAAAGTTGCATCGTAAGCGTAATCTAAAACTTTTCATGATTTATATGAAAAGTTGCATCGTAAGCATTATCTAAAACTTTTCATGTGCACCAATTATCCAACAATACCACTTCTTTCAATACTTTCAACGAAGTATCGCTGAACAACGAGATATAATGCTAACAATGGTAGAATAGCAAGTAATATCCCTGTATCTATAATCATGGCCACATGATTCTGATCTGCTTTAAAAGCTGAACTTGCTGAATACCCCATTAATGTAGGTATAAATTGATTAGCTTGAGACGGTAAAGTTGCTACTTTCAAAGACATCAATTCCATACCATTCATAAACAAAGTCGTATAGAACGTATCGTTGTACTGCCATACAAAGCAGAACAACACGACCGTAATAATTGGTGGAATAGCATTCGGTAACATAATTCGGAAAAAGGTTTGAATTCCGCCTGCTCCATCAATAAGTGAAGCTTCCTCAATTTCCTTCGGCAAACCTTTGAAAAATTGACGGAATATATAGATGAACAATCCTGCCTTTAAGCCGATAGCGGTAGCTGAAGTAATGACTGACGGCCAATAACTATTCAGCAGATTAACACCTGACTTTCCAGTAAACATCTCAATAATGCCAAAGACATCAAAGTTTTTGAAATGCAAGTAATAAGGAAGCATGAGTGTCGTTGTCGGGACCAGTATCGTTATAATAACAAGCCCAAATAATATTCCATTGCCAGGAAAATTGAATCTAGCAAACCCATATCCTGCTAGCGCACAACTAGCTACTGTACACAAGGTTGTTACAATGACAAATACTAATGTTTTCCCTAGCATTGGGAAGTAATCAAGAATACCCATCGCTAACGTAATATTTTCCCAAGTGAAATTTACAGGTACCATATAAATGGTAGGATTATAAATATCTACTTTATCCTTAAACGCAACAGCTATTTTCTGTAATATTGGATAAAGAATGATGAATGATATCCCTGTAATAAGTAAAGACCTAAATGCTACATAAAGAAGATCAAACACTTTTTGTAATATTCGTTGATTACGATAATATCGTTCATCTGTATTTTCTTTGCTCATGACGACCACGCTCCTTTCATCGCTTTAAAGTATGATCAGTTGTAATGTATTCGTTTGGCAAGTACTACTCCGACAATAGCTAAGAATATTGTTACTACCAACGTATAGATCCAAGACATCGCTGCACTCAAACCGTAATTTTGCGTCTCGAATGCGGTAGAGTATATGAGATTTGTAATTGGACTTCCACTGAAAGAGTCAATAATGGTATAGATAATATTCGTTAATATTAACGGACTCACCATAGGGAATGTAATCTTCCAAAACGATTCATATGACGTAGCACCTTCCATCTTCGCTACCTCATACATGGAACTTGGAACGGATTGTAGTGCAGCTAGAAATATTAAGATTTGAACGCCTGAACTTGTAATAATGTTATATATTTGCAAAATGGCTGTAACTATATAATCTGCAAATGATAATGGGATACCAATATCAAGTAACATATAGACGATTGATGTTACGTTATAGGAAGATGTCGCTCCTTGCATTTCTTCAACATAAGTCGCACTACCTATTAAGCTAATTAAGCCACTTTGCTCTGCAGATGCAATCGCATTAGAAGCTAATATTACGGGTAGGAAGAAGATGGCGCGAGATAATGTCCGACCACGAAATTTCTGATTCAATAATGTCGCAGAAAACAAACTGAAAAATAAAATCATTGGAACCGATAATATCATTTCCCACACTGAACTTGTAATAATCCGATTGAATGTAGCATCTACGAATAATGCAGTTCGGAAATTTTCTAAGCCGACCGGAAGTAAGGAATAACCCTCGGATTGAATTTGCATCTTAGAAAAGCTGAATTTAATAGATTGAATTAGAGGAGACATATAGAAAAATATTATCCCGATTAACCATGGACCGATGAAGAAAAAGCCTAGCATCGAGCGCTTACGATGTAGAGACATTTTGTTCAATTTCATGAGCGCCCTCCTCCTACACTGTAATTTCTTGGTGCGATTTGCACACCGTTCACCGTTACTGCTTCATCGTTATAATTGACCATAATGACTTGACCATTATCATATTGGACTTCAACTACTCCTGGTTCATGAACAATACGTTCGCTAATTGTTGCATTACTTACTGCTCTTAACACTTCATTAACTTCGCTATACATCGTCACAGCATCCTCCAGCCATATTTCATACTGCGTAGAGAAATACTCATCGTAGCTAGTAAATTTCAGTTCAGAGGAATCATCATAGCTCCATATAAAATGTGGATAAGCTCCTTGTTCAATAGCAACTAATGTCTGATATTGTGCATCTTGCTCATCAGATAAGTTTATTGACTTACTTGTATATGGAATGTATCCATGTAATACCATTTGATAGAATGGTACTGCTTCATCTGTAATATTAAAGTTGCTAGATGAAGATGGCGCATCGATAATATGATCTGCGTATGCCCAAGAGTATGCATGACCACCAACAATTAATGTTTCTTGCAGATCAGATATGTGCTGTAGTGATTGCTTTACAACTTCTTTTGCTGTTTCACGATGAACAACTCTTGATACTCGATAATCTGCACCTAGAACATTACCTAGATCACGTAAAGAGACTCCCGTTACATTATACCGACTATAGCTATCAAGAAACTCATCTACGAAATAAGGTAACTTAGATGGTGATAGTAAATATTGACTACCTAGCATTGGACTCATCGAATTAAGCGAACGATTAATCGGATGTAGTTCTACAACTTCTCTCGTAACAAATCGTGCAGCATCAGATGAAGGTGTAAAACTTAGATCATCTCTATACATCAATTGAAACGCAACATCTGGGAATAAATTCCCACCATTTTGTTGTAATTGTGCCGCTAATTGTTGCAAATCGTCTTTATTACCTAACTGGGAATCAATCTTTGTACTAGTTGGTGTTCCATGTTTGATGCCTTTGTCGAACCAGCCAACATATCTCATATTCACATTGTTAATTCCTTGGCTACTTAATTGCTTTGCAATCGTACCAGCTTCTTTGAAAGTAGTCAGTGAATCGATGGCACGATAAGGTATACCAAGAAACGACTCACGTGTATCATATGATCCAATGATATCTAGGTAGAATGGTACATTTTCTGCTGATGTTAGCTGCTGTAATACACCTGCCTCAATAAGATGTTCCCGATAACGTTCTGCCATCCCACTGTAATTCGCCTTCTCTCCACTTAAGAAGCTATAGCGAACTTCAATATCACCGCTATATCGCTCTTCATTCAAGATTTGAATGTCTTGATATACATTACCTGTATAAAGTTCAAGCCAATCTTCTCCGCGCAAGCTGAATGAAGCATACACGTTATTATAAGAGTTTTTCATTCCACTTATTGAACTAGTAATACTACCTATAGATTCACCATTCGTCATTTCTGCTAGCCAACCTGCATGATTGCGTGCCAAGCCAAACACGGGCATTCTTGCACTTTCACTAACCATACCGCGTGACCAACGAGTATTATTCGGGTCATTACTATATACACGTTGTACATATTGTTCTTCCTTCACTTTACCGTTGTTCAGATAGATCAAACTTCCTGAACCGTCAGGTACAAACATATAACCTTCATCCTCAAGTCCTGCTGCCCCAAAAAATGGAAGGATGTCAATACTTCGGATAAGATAACCAGGAGATTCTTCGATCGTTGCTACAGGAACTTTAGCTACTAATTGGTCCCCATCAAGTCGATATTCAAGAGAAATCGTAAACTTAGGCTTTTCTTCAGTAGTACCCGAACCTGCACCATTCTCAGCCTGGTCTATTGCCAAATCTTCGTCTGTATATCCTGACTCTGCAAAAGCTTTGACCATCTTATTAAGAACAAGTTGCTTTGCTACTTGCGCATCTAATCTTTCCATTACGTCTGGGTTATCTTTCATCTCCATATAACGTGCTTTTACGTAATTTGCAGATCCTTCGGGTAAATTAGCAAGAACAATGGTTTCGAATCTTTCTTTGCTAATATATTTTGGCAGTGCATCAATTCCTTTTGATACATCGCCTAGAGTATAAGTCACACGTACACCATCAGTAATTGATTCTACGATAAACTGCTCGCTTTCAATGCTTTTCTCGTAATTAGAGAAAACGTATAGATTACCTACAGTATCTCGATACTGCACATTCAACTGTGAAGATAGTAAAGATTTTTCATAAGGCGATGCTAGACTATCATTTGCACGATCAGGTGGGTTACTATACCAAGTTTCGCTAGTGACAAGATTGACAACAGCTATTTCCGTTGACTTTTCGTTGATGAATAGTGCTAACTCACCATTGTCCGAAACAAGCTTCATACCATCTACTTTGGCTGAGCTTTTGGCAGTAATTGAGCTCAGTTCTTGCCCTGCTTCAAGTTGTTCGCCAAGTGAAAATGCAGTCAAATCTGTCGTAGGAGCTCCTTTATTAACTATAAATAGCGTGCCGATGATCAATCCTGTAAGAAGGAGAGCACCAAGCACCACATATAAAACTTTTCTATTTTTCATGGTTGCCTCCCCTTTTACGTTCGGAACAACAATTCGCGATATACGTTATAAATAAATTCATAAATTTGTTGCACCATACTTAATACAAGTGCTCCAAGGAAAACGATAATCCCCATTACAATGATCGTTAACCCAATTGTAATAATTGTTTTTAATACGGTATATTGATGCACTGTCATTATGCCAATAAAGAGTAGCCATATAAACCATACTGATGCAATCGAAATAAGTAAGTAGTAGAATGCCGTTTCCTCTTCTGCCATAAACCGACTTATAAAAGTCATTGGTATATAAACAAGAATTATTGGAGTTAACGAGTATCCTGTCGCCTTTACAATTTCTAAAAATTTTCCCTCACCACCCATTAGCGTTGTAATGGACCAGTTGGCAACACACCATAAAAGAAATGGTAAGACAACGGTAACGATATCCATAATACTATTAAGTGTACGAGGATCAGAATAGTTAACTAGAAAACCTGCATACTTCTTCTGTAAAATGAAAGCAAGAATCGTTAGAGCGATAAGAGTATAGACAACCCTCAACTTACCTTTGTTTTCATACTTCATATCCCAGAAGCTATCAAACGGCTTAAAGATAACTTGTAGTGGGAAGTTGATGAAATCATGCTTCATAACGCTTGATCCCTCCTAGCAGAATTACTTTTATTGGATATAGCGTCTTTTCTATGCAACTTGCGCCAAATATACAAGCCTAATGCTGCAACGGCAATGATAAGAACAGTCGTCATAATGACATTGAAATGTTCTTTCAGCTCTTCACGACGGTAACGTTTGAATGCAACGGAATATTGTTCACGCTCCATGCCTTGCTTGAAGTAGAAAATTGCCTCCTCATTTTGCTTCGCCATTACTAAGGAACGCCCAATTCCGATATATGCTACATCATAATTACTATTCAAAGTAAGTATTTCTTCCCAAAGCGGAACAGCTTCTTGGCTATATCCGTTATAATGCAAACGTGATGCCTCATTAACAAGATTTCCGAACTTTGTAGGTTTAAGTATTGTAATATTAGCTTTGGCGCGATCTAATATATATTGCTTCTCCCCATCGAATTCAACCGCTACAGGAGTTTTGAATGTTCCCATCTGATTGCCAAGTGCACCATAAATATAAAGCAAATTACCTTCTGCGTCATAAGTAAATACTTTACCTTGACGTCGGTCTAATGCACTATAAAGTCCATCACCTAAATATTTTATATCTACAAAAACAGACGGCCCTACTGAAAATCGAAATAAAATATCGCCTTTGACATCAAAATATCCGAATCTTTTCAGCACATCTTCTCCAGAAGGATTCAAACGTTTAATCGGTGTTTGAGAGTTCAAATCAATATTAGTTGCATAAACAAATCCCTTATGATCAACATCAAGATTCGAAAATTCTGTAGGTATAAATAACACCATCTGACTTCGTTGTTCCTTCGTAGAAAGTGATCTCCATAAAATCTCGTAATAGTCACGTCGAACCTCATTTTTTCCGATATACCCTAGAAATGATCCATCGGTATCAAATTGCATAATCCCTTCAAAGACTCCGTTTGCTACGACATAGATACGCTTTGCTTCATCTACAGCTATTTTTTGTGGTACGAATTTGAATCCTGCAGCAATAATATCCGATTGTGGATTTTCAATTACAAGTCTCATATTATACTGGGCATCGAACGCAATAACTTGACCAAGTACGGAGTCTGCTACGTACAGCAAATTATCAGTATCTACAAATAAACCTGTAGGACTTTGAAAATCCGTCTTCACTCCCGCCAAAGTTGTGTACCCTTCAATAATCTGCTCAACTTGCCATTGTGCATTCACTACAACAATTCTCTTATTTCCTGTATCAGCAATATATATTCTTCCGTCACTACCGAGTGCCATATCATTAGGTTCTAGTAATGCACCTATTCCAAGATCCATTCCATAAATAGTTTTATCGGGTACATAAGCTGCTGGAGAAGCAACTGCTTCTTTCCAATAGTTATAGTTATAGCTTTCATAAGGCGTACCTGCCTTCGCAACATCGATCAAACTACTCGAGAAGAGAAGGGAAGCCATTACGACAGCTGATATCCATTTCTTAATGAACATAGTTTCCCTCCTATTCCTTCATACCTGATGATGCCATCGTTTCAATGATCTTACTTTGTGAGAAGACGAATAGCGTAATTGGTACACTCATTAGAATTAGGGCCACAGCTGCTGCCGCTCCTGCCCTAGCAATACCTCCATAAATAATTTGGTTTGCTGCAAAGTGAAGACTTTTCAGCTGTTCACTGTAAATAAATCCATTACCATCACTGCCCCATAAGATTTGGAATTGTAAGATGATTAACGTTAACCAAGCAGGCTTCACATTCGGCATTACAATAGTCCAAAAAATACGATATTCACTTGCTCCATCAATTTTGGCAGATTCTAATAAAGCATCTGGCATTTGCTCCATAAATTGCTTCATTAAATAGAGTCCTAATGAATAAGCAAATGCAGGAATGATAACTGCCCAGTAAGAATCAATGAGTCCCAGCCAGCTCATTACCATATAATTCGGAATGGCTGTAACTGCTGGTGTAAACATCAAAGATAAAACAACGATTTGGAACAAGATTTTTTTGCCTGGGAAGCGATGTTTTGCTAGTGGATATGCTGCCGCCGAAGCGAAAATAACATGACCAACAACACCCATTAATGTAATAAATACCGTATTGAAGATATAACGACTGAACGGAACCCAAGATTCTCCCAATAGATTCAGTAAGTCGCTAAAGTTGTTAAAGGTCGGATTACGTACGAACAAAGTCGGTGGGAACAAGAATATTTCATCTAATGGCTTAAATGCATTATTAACTGCATACACCAAAGGCAAAATCATAAATGCTCCAAAGAAAGCTAGTATGGTAAACAACCCAAAGCTTCCCCAGAACGAGCGGTTCACCCTTTTGGTGCGTAATTTGAAAGAGAAGGGCATGCTCATTCACCTACCTTACGTAATAATTTTTGAACAATAAGATTTGTACCTAACATAATAATAAATAGTACGGTAGCAATTGATGAAGCATAGCCCATCTCAAATCGCGTTGTACCATAATCAATCAAATGGGTAACGATCGTTTCTGCTGCATAGTTCACACTCGGGAACCCAGCTAACGCTATTGACACTTCGGCGACGGCCAGTGAAGTCGTTAACTGGATCACCGCACCAAACATTAATTGTGGACGCATCGAAGGTAGCGTAATATACCATAACTCTTGCCAACGATTACGAATACCATCAACTGCACCTGCTTCATAAAGCGTGCGATCTACCGTTTGTAGACCAGCAATAAATGCTAGGAAACCTGTTCCCAGTGATAACCATAATTGAACGATAATAATAATTGGTAGAATATATTCTTCTTTCTTCAACCATTGAATAGGCTCGAGCAGTATGCCAACTTTTATTAAAAATCCGTTAGCTATACCATATCGATCCCCCGAGAAGATCATTAACCAGATGAAAAACACATTCCCTGAAATCGATGGTGCATAGAATACTAGTGTCATTAACGCTCGCATCTTAGGAGTTAACTCATTAATAATCCAAGCGAACACGAAACAGGCAATGTAACTTATGGGACCTGTAATTACTGCAAATAATATTGTATTTTTGATTGCAACTAAGAAAATGTCATCCTCTAAAAATAGTCTGGAATAATTATGCCATCCAATAAATTTAGGGAATTCTAGCATATTAAAATACGTAAAGCTTAGGATCATCGAGATCATAACAGGTAGAATTGTAAATACTGCGAATAAAATCATATAAGGTGCTAAAAGGATATATGATTGTTTGTTCTGTTTCATTGCTTGCCATTTCAAGCTCCACCAGTTGGACATGCTGTTCTCCCCTCCTTATTGTGGCAATCCAAACTCTTCTCGTTTATTATCAATCTCATCTTGAATGTATCCGGTATAATCCATTAATGCTTCTCTAGCTTCTACTTGACCGATAACCGTTTTGTAGAATGCATTGAAGAGATGACGACCAGTAAAGTATCCACCTGGTACTTCCGGAATACCTACTACGTATTGGAATTGCTCTTTCAATTGCTTGTAATCTTCGACTGGCCAAGGTAAACTATCAAGCGCATTAATGTTAGCCGTTGGGTAACGAGCCGCCGCTCCCATTAAGCCTTCCATTTCACGACCGAATTTTGCTTGTGTCTCGTCACTAGTCCACCACTTCATAAATTGCCATGCTGCATCTTTATCCTCAGCTTTTTCAAGCATCATTACGGAAGAACCACCACTTGGCACTTGACGGTTAACGGAACCGTCCTCTTGCACTGTACCTGGCATTGGTGCAAATCCCCATAGACCACGTATTTCTGGAGCGAACACAGTGAGCTGATTATAAATCGTGTAATCTGCAATTCCGATTGGCATTTGTCCGGTACGGAAACGGTTTGCAAAATCATATTCACGCTCTAATTTGTAGTCGGTATAATACTCCGTCCACGTCTTAAATGTCTCAATAGCTAGTCGTGAATCTAGATCTGATTCCCTGCCATCATTTCGATAGAATTGTCCACCATTTTGGAATAATAATGCCGCAAAGAGAGAATTAGGCGGGATATTCTGACCTTGAACTGCCGCTTGTTGCACTTGTGGCATTCCAAACTCCATATGATTTTTGCTTAATACCGCTAATAATGAAGACACTTCATCCCAAGTCGTTGGAACTTCTAGTCCAAGCTCCTCCAACACATCTTTACGATAGAACAACATATTGAATGTTTGCTGCTCAGGTAAAGCATATACACCATCAGAATATTGATAAGGAATAACTGCGCTTGAGCGGAAACGTGTCACAACTTCGTCGAAATCTTCAAATTGTGTTAGATCAACCGAAGAATTACGCATTGCGAAGTTAACTGGAATATCATTTTCAATTTGCATCGCAACATCTGGACCTTGACCAGCTAACGTTGCCGGTAGTAACGTATGCATTTGAACAAGCTTCAAGTTGACGTTTATTCCCGTCTCTGAAGTAAATGTCTCATCGATCATGGCTTTCATCGTATTCGCTTGGTCACGACCGCTACCAATCCATACTGTAATCGTCCGTTGATCTGCAGTATCAGATACATTACCGATACTGTTGTAATCAATAAAGAAGGAATTAGCAAACGTCTTCACTTCATGTGTTGCTTTTGCCATCAAACCTAACCCATCTACTTTGATCTTCTCATCTGGAGAAGTTAGTAGAATGGCATCGATCTCAAGAGGATGTTCTCTAGCTTGTTGAACCCATGTCCCAAGTCCACCTGTATTCGTCTTATATTCGTTCAGTTTTCGATGAATATTTTCAGGTTTATCAATCATTTCATCAAGTTGAACAGTCATTGTTTTCAATAGTGCTTCTTGATCACTTGATCCATCAGCTAATAGTTTCAATTGAGCCGCTACAGCTTTTAAGCGATCTCGCTCTTTAGTTAAATTCTCAATTAAATTAGGAATTTTACTCGTAAGTTGATAATCACGATATTCATCAGGCTTCGTGCCTGTAATCATGAGAATATTACGATATGTCGAATTAAGTTCATATAAGGAATCTTCTACTTCAGAGATTAGTTCGGCAAACGGACCAAGTGTAACTTCCATACGAATCGTATGTTTACCCTCAGTGAAATGATATAAATATGCGTTGTCATCTATTCCGAGTGTTTCTAGACGATAACCACTCTTATACTTAAAACCAACTGCATTCATTTCTTGGAATGGTACTTGACCATCGATGTAAAGTTTTCTAGTAGAATAAATTCCTCTAACCCAGTTCTGCTGAGTTACAAACGATAGATTATACAAACCATCAGTAGGAACATCTACTTCCCATTCCACCCATTGTCCTGGCATGCGCCAGTTAAATCCGCCAATCGTATTTATTTTAATTAGAGAAGCGCTATATGGTGATACCGCTGCACTAGTACGTTCACTAACTGGATAGAGCGTAGGAGAAGATTTTATAAGAGCGGACTCACCTTCTAATCGAAGTTGCACTCCTGTTGTCTCTTTAATTCCTGCTTGCTCATATTGTTGCAATAACGATTCATAGGTTGGAACAGTTTGTTGCTGCTTCAATCTTAGTTCTTTCAGTATCATGGGCTCACGAGAAGCTTGGAATGAAAGACTATGTGTGCCTTTACTAAAGTAGAATTGGAATGGCTCCGTTATGTAGCCATTAGAATCTTGAACAAACTTAGTTGTCCATCGCGGAGCTTCAACTTGCCTTGGGCGTAACTCATTCCCTTGATTATCTACTTTAATTTCGGATAATTCGTTATTCCATAACCGATCGAATTGGATAAATTGTGCTTCTTCAAAAGGAACTATACCATCAATGGTAATAATTCTTTCAATGGATGAACTCTTGCCCTCAACGGGATAGTAAAGTACTTCTAATTGATATAGTCCTTCTTGCTCAACCTCAAAATCCCATTGCACTGTTCCTGTCTCGCCTGTGTAAAGTGCTGAACCTTCCATCCCCTCAACCTGTATAAGTTCAAATTCAGTACCAGTCACTTGAGCATACTCTGTTGCATCAATAACGATCATTGTGTCAGGTTGTGATGTAGACTCATGCTGAGAAAGATATGATGCATAGCTATTCTCTCCACTTAGGGACGTTGCCAAAAAATCATTACTGGTCGGTATGACTTGATTATCTTTTTTTGAAAACGCATTCACAATAAGGATGATTATCGTTATTATGAGCAAGCATGCCCCTACTATAACGATCGCTTTAGCCTTATTTGGCATCCTATGCTGACGGCTCACCCAGTTTCCTCCTCACTTCAGCTATTGCTATGTACAATTATTGGTATAAGAAAAGGGAAGGCATAATACACTTCCCTTTTCTTTATTAGTTCATTCGATTAATTACCAAGTTTTAGTACTGCAGCTTCTGCTGGTCCTTTATGAGTCTCCGCAGCGGCAGAAGCACTAACTTTATTAACAACAACATCATTAACAAATGCCCACGTAGGGAATTCAGGGAAAGCATCATCAAGAGTGATTAATCCAGTACCAGCAATATGATTACGTAGCATATCAACATCATCTTCGAAGCCATACATACCCTCTAAATAATCTTGACCTGGATAATCTTCAAGCATTGGAATATCAAATGTTTCTTCATAGATTTGGTATACTAGTTTTGCATCTTGAACACCTTTACCAATAAACTTCGCAGAAGCAGCTGTATTGGCATATGTGTAATCTGTTGTTTGGCTAGGACCTTTAGGAATCGGCACAATACCGAAATCGAAAGTCAATCCACCTAGATTCCATTCAGCTACTGTAAACATTGCTACATCGCCATCTTTGAAAGTGTTAGATTCATTCCAATCCATTGGATCACCGGTACTGACTTTTACAACTTTATCTACATTATATAGTTGGTTCAAGAACTCGCCTGTCTCAATAGAACCTGCACTAGACAGCCCTTCAACTAAATTTTCCTCATCAGCGATACGTACACCGTTAGATACGGCGAAATGTTTATACACATCTAGACTCCATCCAGCGAATCCAAATACATCATTTTTACCGTCATTGTTCGTATCTTTTGTTGCTAGCTTAGCAATCTCTAGGAATTTATCCCATGTCCACTCACCATTTGCATACAACTCTTTCGGGTCTGGAAGACCAAGTTGTTCGAATATAGCACGATTATAGTGCATTCCCGCGCCAATTGATGTTGGATTGTCGAATCCATAGTAATCACCAGCAATTGGTGAATACTTCGTTAACAAGTTACCTTCGTTATTAATGTTGCTTGCTGAATCAGTAAATTCACTAATAGGTTGAATTAGTCCTTGCTTAATAAGCGGTAATGCTGCTTTATACTCTAGTTGAACGATATCAGCGAATGGTTCGCCGCTAAGTACACTATTCGTAAAGTTTGCAACCATTTCTTCAAATGGAACGTTCACGAATTCGATCTTCACATTATATTTTTCCTCTACTGCTTTAATCTTTTCTAGTCTGTTAATATCTGATTGTGTTTCACCCAGTGGAGTTAGATCCCACCAAGCAGCAATTTTAATGACACGTCCACCAAGATCGTATGTTTCTTCTGGCTCAGGTGTTGGAGTTGGTGTTGTTTCTTCTACTGGAGTTGGTGTTGGAGTTGGTGTAGCATTAGCCGGACTTTTACCACCGCCACAAGCTGTAAGTACCATTACTAGACAAAGAAGCAAAAATGAAAACCCTTTCAATTTACGCATTGTCGAACCTCCCATTTTTATTTTGTTTAGGTCACACCAACAAAACTGGACAAATGATGTAAAATAAATTGTTGTACTCTCGCATAACATGCAACACTTTGTTATGATTTGTTATTTTGTTAGCGATTCTTTACATAACAAATTTTAACACGCACATAACAGTTTGGTCAACGATATTATTGTTATTTTCAAAATTATTAATAAAACACATACTTCTTTGCATATTCACATATAATGACGTTGCAAAACAGCAATTATCATGATATGTTTGAGATAACAAAAATAACAAAACAAAGTGAAGTGATATTATCTCATGAGAAATAAGATAACGATACAAGATATAGCTAACGAAGTTGGTATGTCCAAGTATGCTGTCTCTCGAGCTTTATCTGGAAAATCTGGGGTTAGCCCTGAAACAAGGCAATATATCGTTCAAAGTGCTGAACAATTAGGATATTTTAAAGAGAAACCTTTGACGAAATTTTATTCACCTCCAATAGAAACTCCGTTTGATTCTTGGAGCGGAACTGGAACCATCCTTGTTCTGTTTCCTAATATTCCATATCAGGATACAGAATCTTTATATTGGGGGCCTCTCTTTAATGGTATTTCTACTCGCTTGAATCAAAAAGGAGTTAACATTCTTACATTAACCGAACCTCCTAATGATTCTATTTTTTCACTATTGAACCCAGATGCAATTAAAGGAATTGTTACACTTGGTTCAATAGCTACTTCTATATTGCTAGAAATACAGAGTCTCAATATACCGATGATCATGGTTGATCATCTAGATTCGAATTTGCAGTGCGATACTATTTTTTCAGATAACATGATAGGTGTTCAACAAATTATGCAGCAACTTATAAGTGATGGATATCGTAAGTATCAATTTGTTGGAAATATTCACGATGCACAAAGCTTTAATGAACGTTGGTTAGCATATCGTACTGCTTTAGAAGATCAGAAGATAGAGTTGAACCAGAATCCAATACTAATTTCTCCAACTTTAGAACATATAGAAGACGTAGTGTTGGAGGCTGTTCAAAAGGAGGGACTTCCCGAAGTGTTCGTATGCGCAAACGATACCACTGCAATGTTCGCTATAGAGGCACTAAATAGAATGAACTTACAAGTACCACGTGATTGTATCATTACAGGATTTGACTTTACTTATCCTGAATTACCATTATATGCAACGGTCAACGTGAACAAGGAACTTATAGGTAGTCGTGCCGTAGATCAATTATTCTGGCGTATTATGAACCCGAACCAACCCTATGAACGCAGGTTACTAAGTGCGGAGTTAATTCTGAATAGACAGTACAGCAAAGCGTTACAAAAGACATAACTAACAAAAAAGAGGAAGCAGAGACAAGCCCACAACAGGCCATCTCTGCTTCCTCTTTCTATATATTTATGTCGATTATTCATACTATACGACTTGTTGTGCAACGCACGACAGAGCCCTGACTACCTCGAAGTGTTACTCAAGAAGAAACCCCAACGACTTGTTGTGCATCCACGACAGAGTCCTGACTACTTCGAGATGTTACTCAAGAAGAAACCCCAACGACTTGTTGTGCATGCACGGCAGATTCCTGACTACTTCGAGGTGTTACTCAA
>Ga0160453_100101_pt1 | contig 86925 bp, 76 predicted proteins | sample HID1971K_E6MG_FD_108228 | JGI IMG/M metagenome (GOLD analysis project Ga0160453, IMG submission 108228) | Enriched millipede-associated microbial communities from UW Madison campus, WI, USA - HID1971K_E6 MG | ecosystem: Host-associated > Arthropoda: Insects > Digestive system > Unclassified ...
CTTCGATGACGAGTACGCTACGTCAGCATACCCATCGTTATCAAAGTCTGCATTTTTGAACTACATCTTCCAATAAAGGTTCAAAAAGCGGGCTTTCAGAACCAAGAAGATGAACCGCTACTTGAGAAAGGGGGAAGCGCAAGTGTACGTGTTTGGTACATGCGAACCGTACTTTCCAAGTTCGCTTCATATTCGATGTCGACTCATCTACTTCAGCATTCTCATCGTTATCAAAGTCTGCTTTTTGAACTACCTCTAAACGCCTTTTTTGTTGCCCCATACCCATGTATGAAGCTGCGGAAGCACATACACCGCATTCAACTCGCTGTCAGCCATTGTTAAATCAATTAACCATTCATAACGCTCTAGCAAATATGGTAGCATGCGTGCTGGCTCTTGCTCCGTCAAATTCCCGTTACCAGCTTGTACATAGAAACTAACGCCAGGATATCGCTTGTGAACAACTTTAGCATAAGCAAGATCAGAGTCATCAAACACAACGACTTTTAAGCAAAAATGAGATCCATGCTCCACCAGTTTACTAACAATCTCATCTAGCTTATCCCAATTCGTCTCCATACCAGAGCTAGGTGGCTTAGGAGAAATCGTCATATCATCAACACTGGTAAACCAATCTTGCCAACGACTGCCTTGCGTCTCTAACGCAATTTTCTTCCCTCGTTCATGAAGTGCATCGATGAATCGATCTAGCTGTGGCAATAGTGCAGGATTTCCTCCAGAAATCGTGACATGATCGTATGCATCACCTGCGAGCTCATCTAGAGAAGCAATAATCTCCGTTGCAGATCGAAGTTGAATCTCATCTTTAGCAGAACCATCCCATGTAAACGCAGAATCACACCAAGCACAACGATAATCACAACCAGCCGTTCGCACAAACATTGTCTTACGTCCTACAACCATCCCCTCACCCTGCACAGTAGGTCCGAATACTTCAAGCACAGGAATTGCACGTTCAGTACTCATCGCATGCCTCCTGCTACATTCAACTGACGTAGCAACTTGCGAGGGCGGTATATACAATAACTTGTAGGTGTTTCACGTAAAAATACTTGCACACAAGTAGCCTTATTATCCGTTGTAGCCAAGAAATCACTGACGAGCTCATAAATTGTCCGTGCAACGACTTCCGTCGTAGGAAAAAACTCTGGCTCATTATTATTGAAATCATTATAATGATCGTTCAGTAATGTATGATCAAACCGATCATGAATAAGCTCTTTAATGAGAGCAAAATTGACAAGAAAGCCTGTATCATCTAATTGATCACCAGCAACCGTAACATTTACAAAGTACGTATGACCATGCATCTGCTGACATTTTCCTGCTTTCGGTGATGGTACATAGTGAGCTGCAGCGAATTGAAAATCTTTATTAAGCTCATATTCAAAAGGATGCTCTACTTGAGGATACATCTGCTGTATCATTACTGTGCACCTCCAACCTCAGTCAATTGTCTTCTTTCAAGATATTGTTCCAAACCTCTACGACGGAGCTCACATGCTGGACATTCCCCGCAACCATCTGCAGCAATCCCGTTATAACATGTCAACGTGCGTTCACGTACAAATTCAAATGCTCCAAGTTGATCTGCCATCTCCCAAGTTTGCGCTTTGTCTAACCACATTAATGGGGTATCAATAACGAATTGATAATCCATCGAGAGGTTCAACGTCACATTCAATGATTTCACGAAAATATCTCGACAATCTGGATAACCACTGAAATCCGTTTCACATACACCCGTGACAATATGTTTAGCTCCAATTCCTTTGGCTACAATTGCCGCAAAAGAGAGAAATAACAAGTTACGACCATCGACAAAAGTAGTTGGCAATTCACCGTCCTTCACTTCAATATCGATATCTGATCGTGTTAAAGCATTAGGTGCAAGTTGATTCAATAGCCCCATATCTAACACATGTTGCTTAACCCCAAGTTCCTGTGCAATAGAGGCTGCACAATCAAGTTCCAACATATGACGTTGACCATAATTAAATGTAATGACTTCAACCTCTGCAAATCGTTCTAACGCCCAGAACAAACATGTGGTACTATCTTGACCACCACTAAAAACAACAACCGCTTTTTCTTCGTGTAACATTCTAATCCTCCTAAAACTTTTTGTTAACTTCGTGATCAGTAGAAAATATTGCAACTTAGCACCAAGAAGATGACATGAAGCTAGGGAAGCGAGTATCGCAACGTACGTTATAAGTACGTGAGAAACGTAAGCGACCGATGAATGGCATATTCGCCGTCGAAACTACGAAGCATACTCGTCGTGATCAGTAGCAATTCCTCTTATAGCAACTAAAAAAGGCGAGCATTACCCCTAGATGGGCAATACACGCCGAACACAAAACGACGACGCTCATTATCTGTTACCAGATAATAGCAATCGTTTCGTCTAGTTTTTTATAGAGGGAGTTCGCGAACCTCTCCTGGCATATACCAGATTTTCCTGTTCAATTGTCACTTGCTACTATAGCACAGCGTCTCCTACAGCTTCAAGTGTATTAATTGTATATTGAATCAATTGGTCAATATCATCCATCTGATCCTCATTAATCCGACGATTGAAAGGAAGTTCAATCGTATTGCGATAGATTATAGGTAACCATATTGGTGAACCATGAACGGGATGTAATTCCGTGTCATACATCGCGCATAGTGATTGACGCGGCAACATATTCCGTTCCCATATCTCGGTAATCGCTCGTTCAATTTTCGGACATTGTTCAAGCGGATTGTCTATAAGACAATGGAATCTCAGCATCAAACTACATGCTGGATGAGTTTTTTCGTGTTCCAATATTTCACCGGCCAAATCTTGTACAGAACTTGACAATACAATTTCAGCTGAAAGTGGCACTTGCTTTAACTCCACTTGAGAGAGCACGAATGTAAGCGTCCAAGTGCGTGACATAACCGCAAGATCAAGATTATCTTTCCGGTCTATTATAGATATAACACCATCCAAATTATCTAAGTCATAAAGTTGATTCTCAAAAGCTATTTTCAAATTTTCAAATATCGTTGGGTCAAACATCTGTACCATCCTCTACTGTCACTTCATATTCATATTATAACCTATTCGTGCAAAACCTTTTGAACTTAATTGTACTTTTTAATTGGTGAAGCTATGAAACCGATATCATATTACCATCGTATTAGATAATAGCGTTTTCAAGTTTTGATATCCTATTGTACCTGTAGTGGTAAATAATAGTTGGAAAAATGTACTCTAGCTACAAAATATCGTATACTAGATGAAATATGATTTATAATTAATAGAGCAATTACTATTAGGGGTGACATAATGGAAGACATTAAACAGGCCTATGAACGATTAGGTCTTGAGCCATTCGCGGAGAAAGATCTGGTAGAAAAGAAATACTCTACCCTATTGCGCAAAGATCGTTCTCGATCGAAACTAACTGAAGAAGAACAAAGTAAAGATCCTGATTTCGATTTTCATAAAATAACTGAAGCTTACCGAGCTATACTAGATTACGAAACTAAGAAATATACCGATGCTTTCGAAGAGCAAGAATATGGTAAGTATAAGAAGATGGCTGGACAAGCTAAGAAATTCGATCATTTCTGGCGCTATTATAAAATACACACTTATGTTGCAATCGGCCTTATTATCGCTATAATATACGGTGTTGTCGCTTTTATGGATCGTCAAGAGGAGAAAAGATACTTAGCAAGCTTACCTCCGATCGATGTGCAAATGTCATTTCTAGGTAATTTTATCGATACAAGTAAAGATGATTCTTTCGAAACAACAAATGCTAGAATTCTAACTGATTTTCCGGAATTCCAAAGGGTAGCAACTGACATCATCTATGTTCCAGAAGATCAAGCTATGCAATATGCCTATCTACAGAAGGCTGTAGTCATGCTAATGACGGAGTCGCCCGATCTCTACATTGTAGATGAGCCAATGTTCCAATACATTGCACAACAAGGCATATTAATGCCACTTGAAGACGTCGAATCACTTAGCAATGTACTAGATAGCAAGTATGCCGTTACTGGGGCGATAACTGATATTGATGATGGTACAATTATCGAAGAGCATATCTATGCGATTGATCTAACAGAAAGTGCATTTGGTAAAGAATTACCAATCGCATATCCTAAATTAATTGTAGGTATTCGCGTTGATGCGCCACATCCAGAGAAAGCACTTCAATTTATTACAGACTATGTCAAAACATTGCCTCTTCCATAATTGTCCCAGAAGTGTATGAATTTCATACACTTCTTTTTTTGTGATTTTTATCATATATAGCATTTGTAAACTGGATTAAGATTAATATTATTTACAAATACATACAAATCACAGACAACGAGAGGTGAGTATAATGAAAAATATATTTAATTTAAATACTATTTTCAAAAAAGTTATGACTTTAGTAATATCTCTTACGATATTAATCTCTTTCTCCTTAAATGCGGTAAGCTTTTTCGTCTCAGAAAACGAACTTTCGAACGAATACGAGAAATCACTAATTAGCAAAGCAACAGATAGTGCGATTATTATACAAGAAAGACTCTCCCGTAAATTAATTGAGCTAGAATCATTGGCCAACCAACCAGGAATTCAAAGCAATAACTGGAATGAACAGTTGCCTATACTCAATGCTGAAGCCGAACGTTTGAACTATGAAGGAATTGCTATTGTCGATCTTAAAGGTCAAGCACATTACACTGACGGGGAAACATTAGATCTTAGCGATCGCCCCTACGTTCAAGAAGCATTAACGGGGAAATCGACGATGTCAGAAGTCATTATAAGTCGTAAAACGAATGCCCCTGCGCTATTAATCGCAGTTCCTATTATAAAGCAAGATCAAATTCAACAATTACTATTAGCGCGAATCGATGGGTATTATTTAAGTGATATCGTTGAAGATATTCGTGTCGGTGAGACAGGCTTCACTTATATTGTAAGCGAAAGTGGTAAAATTCTTGCTCATCAAAACAAAGATTTAGTGCTGCAAGAAACAAACTATATTACATTAGCAGAAACAGATGCTACATATGCAGAGTACGCGAAGCTATTAAAAAGTGTCATCTCAGAACACAATGGAGCGAAGGAAGTTAAAGATGCTAATGGTAAGCAAATGATCGCATATACAACAATTCCCGGAACAAAGTGGGTAATTATTACTGGCGCTTTATCCTCTGAAATAACAGCTGGACTCAATAATATATTGCAATATTCTATAATACTTAGCTTTGTATTTATCTTTATCGGAATCATCGCAGCCTATCCATTCAGTCGCTCTCTTTCAAAAGCAATTAAACGTGTGGAGTGGAACGGACTGCAGTTAGCAAAGGGCGACTTTACTATACCTGTCGATGAGAAATTACTATTAAGAAAAGACGAACTAGGTAGTCTAGCACGTTCATTCGAAGATATGCGTACACAACTGATGCTAATGATAAATCAACTTCGAGCGATCTCAGATCAAGTTGTTGTTTCATCCAATGATATGCATTCAAGTAGCACACAAGTATCTGAAGCAACTGATCATATCGCTAGTACAATGGAAGATATTGCTGGCAATGCTCAAGCTAGTGCCAACGCTAGTCAACAAACAAGCATGTCTATGAATGAAACAAATGCTGGGCTGCATCGGATTACGATATCAGCCACTCATGTCTTTGAGGTAGCATCAGCATCAAATAAACTTGCTACTAATGGTACGAATATGATGACAGGTGCAATGACACAGATGGATAATATCTATCATTCCGTTGTGCAATCTTCTGAACTACTAGAGCAGCTCGCTATACAAACCGAAGAAGTTCGTAGCTTTGTTGATGTCATCTCAAGTATAGCCAATGAAACCAATCTACTTGCACTAAATGCTTCAATTGAAGCAGCCAGAGCAGGTGATGAAGGTCGTGGTTTCTCTGTTATTGCACAACAAGTTCATAAACTTGCTGCTCAGTCTCAGACCTCAGCTAAGCAAGCCATTGAGATTGTTGAACATATTACGAATAGTACTACTAAAGTAATGACTGCTATGGAGAAAGGCCAAGTTGAAGTAAATAGTGGAGTGCAAGCAATTAAAGAAGCAGAACACGCCTTCCTGCAAATTAATAACAGTATGCAAGTGATGACGAATGATCTAGAAGAAATAAGTGCGGCTTCACAGCAGCTTGCTGCGGCCTCTGATGAAGTAACAGGACAAATGAACGGCATGAATCAAATGGCGCAACAAACTGCTACATCCTCTGAAAGCATCCTAGCTGCTACGGAAGAGCAAACTGCTTCCCTGCAAGAAGTAGCTAGTGTTTCCAGTGAACTACGAAATATGGCGTTAAATATGAATGAGCAAATGAAAAAGTTCAAAATAAAATAAACTAAAAAGAGCAGTTGAATGGACTTTGAATAAGTCTAATCAACTGCTCTTTTATGTTAGGTACAATTAAGATTTTACTTCTACCTCTTATAGGGATGCATTGTCTTTGTGGACTTCAATAAAACTGTGAGCGTCGAATAAAATGGATGCTGCCTCAGCGCGAGTCAACAGATGAGATGGATCAAATTTTCCTGACTCATCCAAAGAAACGATTTTATACAATAGCGCACGTTGAATTGTTCCCTGGTAGTTAACGGTAATATCCTTCTCATCTTCAATTATAATAAACATTTTGATCGTCGGGTATTGTCCTGTTAGTTCAAGTGCTTGTACTAAGTAGTGTGTGAATTCTTCCTTGGTCAACGGTTGATTAGGGTCAATATCTGCTGGGATATCTAGACCGTTGTAGTGGGCAATAATGAAATCTTGAGCATACCACGCATCATTGGGAACCTTTTTATAGAAGCTGTCAGCAGTAGGAGCACTTGAGAAATCAATTGCTGCGAGACTTATTTGAGTCGCTCTTACAATTAAAGAAATACCTTGGGCGGCAGTTAATTGATCTTCTGGGTGAAATGACGTATCACTCACTCCTTTAATAATACCTTGTTGTTGCAGCGCTTCAATCTGTGTTTTACTACTTACACCATTAATGTCGTTGAAAGGGGTAGCTGCGAAAGCTTGTGTAGTTAATGACGCTGATAGCACAACCGCGACCGCTGCAATTGCTGTTCTCAAACGTTTCTTCATGGTCGTCCACCTCTTCTATTTAATTGAGTTGTCTGTTCTCCTATTAGAACGACACTACAGTGAAAAAGGTTGCATCTATGTCAAATTTACGGAATAGACATCCTTCCAATTAGCATTTGTAAGAAGCTCCGCATCTTTGCCCGCAAAAGCACGTTTTGCCTCTTCATCATCCATTAACTGATATCTCATCCAAGCTGTCAAATACCCTCTATGCTTACCCCCATCATGTTCAATCGCAGTATGTGCCGCTCCTTTTGCCATTGCCATCATCACCGGAATATTTCGATTAGCATCAGTCAATGCCTGATGATTGGACGATGAAGGGGATATAATAAAATCACGTGTTCCACCCATTATAAAAAACGGAACTTTCAATGCTGAAGTATCATATATATCCTTTGGATCGCAATATTTCAACTGAGGGAGAGCAATAGATACAACTGTTTTAATGAGAGAACCATTATCGTAGTTAGTATGGGCATTAATGACTCCAGTGGAACCTTGAGAATGACCGGCAGCAGCAATTTGTTCAGGCTGAATGGTTTGATAGAATTGACTTTCAGGCATATCATTTTCAGCCAACATATATTCTATGGAAGCTAGAATTTCTTTCCCAGTTCCAGTAGTTTTGCTATACGTATCAATAACAACAAATCCCCAACTAGCCATGTGACGTAATAGTTCGTCATATTGTTCAGGTAGTGCCCCTGTTCCATTGCCCCAAGCAATTAGTGGATGCATGACACCTTTTGACTGGGGATAATAAATTTTATACAGCTTTTCACCAAGTTCGTTCGAGATCGCTATTGTTTCAACTTGATACTCTCCTGGCGAAGCATATTTTTCTTCCACGCTACCCGTCTCAAAGGTAGCAGAGACTGAGTTTACCAGTAAATAGGATACCGTAGAGAAAGCTAATACTAGAATCAACATAATGCCGAACGATGATAAAAACCATTTGGTTCTAAGTACCCTCTTAATTTGTGGCATACAAACTCCTCTCAATATCATGAATATTGTACAGTACTAGTGCTAACCTATTATTTACATTGCATAACTACTTGAATATGTTGATTATAATTTCCAAATCCCTTACCGAAAATAGTAACTCCACCACAATTTTTCGCATTGCTATCACAACTAATTTTCAACAAAAGTTCCTTATCATATGCGAGATTAAGATCATCAATCGTCACATTAGATAATTGCACGCCATCGATAAATGAGCCCTGCTCTGTCACCCTCACATGCTTCATAATGCCATGCTGAATGTTTTTATACCACCAGCTAGGGGTAAACACGCCCTTATCTTTGCCGAACCGACCAGGATAAGTCCAAACTCCGATTTCTGTTCCATTAATAGTAAACACAATATCTGAAGGCAACATTTCTAAGGAAGAACATGTCGTTTCCGAACAAATTTCCAAAGAAATTTCAATTGCTGATAATTGATCGTTAGATATCATATAATTGGGGATACGATACTCGACATATCCTGAACTAAACCATACGATACTTGCATCACTATGAATCGGATCAGCGAAATAACGTGGATCATCACACATACCAAGCATATTCGTCTCGGAAGCTAATCCGCAACTCGGTTTCACGTTATATGCAGAATACATTCCTACAGGTACATCTACCTCATACCTTTTATCGCTATTATGCTTAACCTCTAATATCGGTTGCTGCAAGGGCAATGTAAAATCTAAAACCATTTTTTCTAGTTGCAAGAAGCAACGTTTTTGCTGACCTCTTTTGCCAGCAACAAGCTCACTTCTAACAATGCCTGCTGTTTCAAGCATTTGTATATGTCGCGTAACGATCGGCGGCTTAATATGTAAAGACTGTGATAATTGCTTAATATTCATTGGTGAGTTTTTCAATAATTCAATCATTTTAATTCGTGTAGGTGATGCAAAACATTCTAATATATAACTATTCTCTGTATTAACCGTTACTTCCATCTAGATTCCCCTTAAACTTTCAATAACTTTCCACCTTATTGTATAACTGAAAAGTTAATCTTTCAACAACCTTCGAAAAGTTGACAGCTATATTTCTGTAAAATACAATGAAATAAGGCACTAAACTAATTATTAGATTAACTTTTTAGTTAACTAAAATATTAAGGAGGCATTACTATTCTACCTTTCTCTTTCCATAACCCTACTCGCATCATTTTCGGTGAAGGCACTGCGGGCCAAGTCGGTACTGTAACAGCTACATACGGCACAAAAGTTTTACTTGTGTATGGTGGTAATAGCATTAAGCAATCCGGTCTATATGATCAAGTTATCGAGCAATTAACAAATTCAGGTCTGCAATATATTGAATTAGCTGGAATTGAGCCTAATCCAAGACTTACAAGTGTTTATGAAGGAATCGAACTTTGTCGTGAACATAATGTAGATTTCATTCTAGCAGTTGGTGGTGGCAGTGTTATCGATGCTTCCAAAGCTATTGCGGCAGGTGTACCGTATGAAGGTGATGTATGGGACTTCTTCACGAATAAAGCTCACATTCAATCAGCTATTCCTCTTGGTGCCATTCTTACATTAGCTGCAACAGGTACTGAGATGAATGGATCTATGGTTATTAGCCATTGGGAAAGTAAATTGAAACGTGGTTCTGGTAGTCCACATGTATACCCTCGTTTCTCTATTTTAGATCCTACACTTACCTTTACTGTTCCTGAGCATCAGACCGTATATGGTTCCATTGATATAATGTCGCATGTGTTCGAACAGTATTTCAGCCTAACAACTGATACACCACTTCAAGAACGTTTCTGTGAATCTATACTACAAACCGTTATTGAAAATGTTGAAGTAGCCATCGCTAATCCAAATGATGCAGCTGCACGAGCGAATCTAATGTGGTGCAGTACTATGGCACTTAATGGTGGGCAAATTTCACTTGGTATGCGTAATGACTGGGCATCTCATGGAATTGAGCACGAAATTAGTGCTATTTATGATATTCCTCATGGTGCTGGACTATCAATCGTCTTCCCAAATTGGATGGAATATGTATACAAAGAACGTCCTAGTCGCTTTGCACAGTATGCCACTCGTGTATGGGGAATTAGTAGTGAAGGAAAAAGTGAAAATGAGCTTGCATTAGCAGGTATTCAAGCAACGCGTGACTTCTTCACCAAAATCGGCGGGGAAGCTACTCTATCTCAATTCGAGATCGATGGCAGCCAATTAGAGAGAATGGCTATTGAAGCAGTACGATATGGTCCTATTGGGTCATTCAAGCAGTTACAACAACAGGACGTACACGCTATACTAAAAAACTGCCTTTAAGCGGTAGTTCATAAAGCGGACTTTGATAACGATGATTGACTTCGCTTCATATTCGACTTCGAATATGAAGCGAACTTGGGAAGTCCGGTACGCGTGTACCAAACACGTACACTTGCGTTTCCTCCTTCCGCAAGTAGCGCTCCATCTTCTTGATTCTGAAAGCCCGCTTTTTGAACCTTCAATATATTAGGTAATTCATAAAGCAGACTTTGATAACTAAGATTAGCTTCAAAATATATTCGACCTCGAATATATTTTGACGTTATATAAACAGCTACTATTAAATTTAGAGGAGGATTAACATTCATGACTGCTAATGATACAAATAATGTTATGTTACAAAATGGAGTACAAATGCCTTATCTAGGTCTAGGGGTATGGAAAGTTACAGATGAAGTTGCAGAGAACACTGTGCGCCAAGCCATTGAAGTTGGCTACCGCGCCATTGATACAGCTGTGTCATATGGTAATGAAGCTGGTGTTGGTCGGGGTATCGCTACTAGCGGTGTTAATCGTGACCAAATCTTCGTTACAACAAAAATTTGGAATGGACATCAAGGTTATCATGAAGCTTTAGCCGCTTTCGATGACAGTCGTAGTAAACTCAATATGGATGTAGTTGATCTCCTTCTAATACATTGGCCAGTGAAAGAAAAGTATACCGAGACATGGAGAGCATTAGAAGATATCTATGCCAAAGGCTATGCACGTTCAATCGGAGTTAGTAATTTCCAAATTCATCATCTTGAGAACCTCGCTACAAAAAGTGAGATAACACCAATGGTTAATCAAATAGAATTCCATCCACTTCTAACACAAGAGCCGCTTCGTCAGTATTGTTCCGAACATAATATAGGAGTAACAGCGTGGAGTCCGTTAATGCAAGGAAATCTCGATATCCCATTATTGAAAGAAATCGCTGCAAAACATAATAAATCAGCAGCACAAATCGTATTACGTTGGGATATTCAAAATGGTGTAATCACTATTCCGAAAACAACATCAACTGCTCGTCTCATCGAAAATGCTGATGTGTTCGATTTTGAACTTACAAGTGATGAAATGACACAAATTTCTGCGCTTAATGAGAATAAACGCTTTGGTCCAGACCCTGATAACTTTAATTTCTAATCCATTAAAGCAGTGCAGTCTAGCTGTGCTGCTTTTCTCTAAATTCATTCGTAATTACTTCATCAAATCGTTACAGCAACCCTTTTCGTCTGCTACTCATTTACAAATCCTCATTAAATCCCTTAGGTTTGCCTCTCAAAGAATGATCACACCCATGTTCAAGATGACTACTAACAGTAACTTACTATAGCTTCAACCCTAAATAGATGTTATCTACAAAACTTAAAAGCTAACAATGGTTGAAACTGACCGTAATCTCGACAATTTCTAATAAGATTTTACATTAGCGCTATACTTTTTTAAGCCTATTGACCTAAAGGAATAAAGTGAGCAAATGTCGAACTTCTTTGAAGATAATACTAATAAAATAGTTATGATGAAAGGGTGAAATTTAATGAAGCTCAAGTCTATTGCAGGAGGAAATCATGACGATATTATAAGTAACGAACATACTAAAGTATTTCGATCTATTATCGAAAAACAAACCCATCGAGCATTCCCACATCACAATTTTATGCAGTTTGTTAAAACATTAAGCGATTACGATAAATTAATGCTAGCCATTGCATTACAACTACCATTTACGAAAAAAGATTTACGAAAATGGCCAGACCTCTTATTCCTTAAAAAACTAAGTACTGTAATAAAAAAATCTTCCTCTGATATAACGACGAAACAACAACTATTGATATATATTACTAGTCTCATGATCGTAGATGCACCATCAATAGAACAACTTAACGACGACCTAATAGAGCAAATAGCTACATATGGCTATTGGAACGTATACTGGACAATTTATTATCATCCAGATCGAGAAAACAATGAAGACCTATGTATACAAATATTAGAACAACTACATTCACACTATATACAAGAAACTGCCACCCAAGAAGTAGCAGCTACGGTTAATACGATACCGACGCTTGTGCAAGAGCAGAATAAATACGAAAAAAAGATAGCTGTACTAGAAGATAAAATCAGCAAAGAAATTACTACGAGACAGCAATTAGAGCTTTCAGGGGTGCAAAAGGATAAGTTATATCGCCATCTGCAGCAAGAACAGGACAAGTTAAATTTGCAAGCCCAGCAATTAAAGGAGCAACTAAACATGTATGAAGTAAAAGTGGAAAGAATGGAAAGCTCTCAACAAGAAATTAACCAAAAAAGAAAAGAAGAAGAAGAAAGATGGCTTATTGAACGGAGTCAGTTGTTGTTACAGACCAAACAATATTCCGATGAATTGAAAAAGTCTGCGCAAATACAAGAACAGTTACAAAAAGAGTTAGAGGAAAGTAAAAAACAATCAAGTAGTTGGCAACAGATTGCACAACAAAAACAAGAACAAGCGGCGACAAAATTCAATGTCACTGCCGTAACGCCCACTTTAGAACAACAATTAATAGCAACGTCGATTAGCTTGCATCGTGAATTAGATCAATACAATGAAACTCTTATTCGCACATTAGAGCAATCTACTTCTACTGAGCTTGATCTACGTACTCAATATCGTCAACAAATGCGAAATGTACTAGAACTTATCGAGAATATTGAAAACTATCAACTGGTCCATAATCAATTCGCGAAAACTATAACGCAATCCAAAGAGCCAAAAGTTATTAAACAGCAACAAGCTGATAAAGCAACAACAACCGAGCAAGACGCCCCTACAACAACTATCTTATTACCAGAAAAGCAAGGTGCTATGCTCTACGGCACTTTCTATCGCCGAGATCATGGAGGCTATATCTCACTTGAAAATGGTGATATTTTTAACATTACAGAATCACTTGTTCAGCAACTAGAGTTACAGCATGAGGCAGAAGTACTATGTACACCTACTGCCCATCCGGGTAGACATAATCATTATACGATTGAGCTTTTATTCCAAGGTGATGATAACTTCTCACCTATTAATCAATATGATGGATTCGTACATCAGGATGAAGATTTGAAATGGTACTGTATCGACCTCAATGATGAGGATAATCGTTTCCCTATTCATTTCAAAGATGTCGAAATTCAAAAGCCTGGTCATGGCGACCCATGTACATTCAATGTCGCAGAAGATGGTCATATTGCGCGATTAACCCGCTTGTATCGACTACATGGTGATCTGACTGATGTGCACCCTGCTCGTAAGAAATCAGATAAGCCTAGAGAAACGACCGATGCACCAACACGTAATAAGGTTGAACCTTTCCTTACAGATTGCACGATTACTATTATTGGTGGCCAACGCAAATGGTTTGAAACTGTCGTAAAAGAAACGGGTGCTGAGCTCGTTCATGACGGAGGTGAACGACCAGAACGTATTGCTTCTGATCTTAGTCGTTCACAAGCATTATTTATGATTCTGACATCAACATCACATCGTGCCACATGGGAAGGTATTGAAATTGCAAAAATGAATCAAGTGCCTCATTTCGTCATTCAAGGTTCCAAATCGAATCTACGTATGTTGCTGTGGGAAAACCAAGAACTTATTCGTAGCTCGAATCGGATGGAATAAGATGGCTCATGTAGCAGTGAAGCGTGTTAGGGCTCGCTGCGATGACAGTCATTACTCCAATCGACTTTTGTATCACGATTTATTGAAATAGCTAGAGGTATAAATCGTGGTACAAGGCCGAGCGCTACCGCTTTTCCATAATGACTGTCCTCTCCGCTGCTTCCACGCTCACTGATCAGTGAGCCATGTGGAAGTTGGTGGGTGGGTAAAAGATAGACAACAAAAACAACAAAGGCAAGTATGAGCACCTATGCGGTGCTTGTACTTGCCTTTGTTGTAAAACTTGCTTTATTTTGTTATCCCGCTCCAACTGCTTCGTAGCGGAGAGAAATAAATCCCTCCCTCAACTTTCCCCAGCGGAGAAAACTAATCACTAGTGGAAAAGCGATAGCGGTCGTTTTTGTCCTCGGATTTATTCCGCTATGACCATTACAATAAATTCGAGGACAACGGCGATTGGAACAGTGATTAGTTTTCGGAGCGTAGCACAGCGATTTTTTCTCGGAGCGAGCTCCGATTAGTTCTCGGAGCGTAAATGTGGCAATATTTGCTCGCCGAAAATGGTTAGATCTTCTACATAGTCGGGGAATGTTAGCATCATACCGTCGATCTGCGTAATATTCAATATTTCTTGAATACGCTTCGTAATCGTATCAACACTTCCGTGAATCGTTTCCGTCATAAATGCACTCTTTGCACGTGCAACCATTGAATTTTCACGCCCATCTGGATCTAGTCCATAGCTGCGAAGCATTCCTTTAATTGCACCAGTATCTGCACCCTCTTGGTACAACTTCATCCGTTGCTCAGCCGCTTCATCTGTTTCACCAGGTACAATTGTAAACATGGCATACGTCTTAATCGTTTTGTTGCGATCTGCAGCCATTTGCTTAGCTCGCCTACTAACAGATGCTAATTCTTCTAAATCCCGTCCACCGATAAAGCTAGCATCTCCTTCATCAATAGTGAAGCTTAAACCTCTCTCGGATTGACCAGCACAAATAATTTCCGGACGTGGTTGCTGAACTGGCTTAGGAAGTGACTCACAATTGTCCATTCTGAAATATTTGCCTTGGTGTGTAACGATATCTTCGCTCCATAGTCGCTTAACAACATGCATCCATTCTTTTGCAAGATCATAGCGCTCACTATGTCCAAGTTCTTCTGGCCACATCCCCATCTGCCGAAATTCGTTTGCATACGAGCCAGATACGACATTCATCCCAACACGACCATTACTGATCTGATCTAGCGTCGCAAACATTTTAGCTGCCACAGCAGGATTGAATAACAATGTATGCACCGTTGCATATATTTTCACTCTCGATGTCGCTTCAGCAAGACCTGCCATCATCGTCATTGATTCCAATGAAGTTCCCCAGTGATTCGTTGAACCGCCGTATCCCTTCCATTTGGCCATAGACATAATAAAATCCAATCCAAGCTCATCCGCGATTTTCGCTGCTTTCCGATTAATATCATAACATCCATTAAGCGTTGGCGTTGTTTCAGAAATAATCCATCCTCCGTTAGTTATCGGAAGAAACACACCAAAGTCAATTTGTCGATCAATTGTCCTTGTCATATTCACTCACCCCTTATCGTTGGTCATTATTACGGCCAAATAAGTTCAGTATCGTTATAGATTGCATCGATAAACGAGTTATTCATCACTTCATCCACTGTTAATTGCTTGGCAATTACTTTAGCGTCAAATAGCATCTTAATTTCCCGATTCCATTGTTCATCGGTTTGCCATCCAATTCCATGAGCTGCATCTTTAGCTTTCTCCAACAATTCACTTTCAACTTTCCAGCGATTTGTTTCAGTTGGGATATCATAGACTGAATCAGAACGTGAAGCTAACACTGCAATCGATTCATCTATATTAGTAATAGCATATTCATGTGCCTTTGCAACTGCTCGCAAAAAGTCTTCTACCGTTGCCGGATTCGCAGCCGCAAATTCATTATTAACAGCTAACACACCAAACGATGTTTCAGCACCAAATTCACCTGGATCGATGACACGAACGTCATGTCCGAGCAATTCCATTTGATAGGGTTCATTCGATTTATATACCGTTAGCGCGTCTATCTGCCCAGATGCAAGAATTGTGGGGTCATAACCAACGTTGACACCCTTCACATCAGAAACATCCATACCATTATATTGTAACATTGCGATTAAATTAGCAGGTAATGCCCCGTGATAACCAATAGTTTTTCCTTTCAGATCAGCAGGCTTATAAATATCAGAATCATTCATGACCAGTAAAGCACTTGTACCTTCTGCTCCAAAAGTAGCGATCCCACTAATACCAGCACCGTTCGAAACAGCTTGAATCACTTGACTAGGTGTTCCCGCACTAGCAATTTGTGCTTTATTCGCTGCTAAAAACTTCATCCCCTCGGCATCAAGCCCCGGAATAATTTTCACATTTAACCCTAACTCTTCAAAATATCCTAATTCATCTGCCAAAACCACTTCAATATCCGGTGGCGATGCAGCGTAGTAAAATCCTGTAATATAAGTTATCTCTCCTACCGCTTCATTCAGTGCTTTACGCTCTTCTGCAGTAAGGTCAACATTCGTATTAGCATTATTCTGCTCTGTACGATTAGTATTATTGCCACCATCACTACAAGCTGCCATAAAAAGAAGCAATGAAAGTGCTAGTATCGTCATTGTTTGCTTCATGTTCTGTTAACCTCCAACTTTTCATTTATTATTGATAAAAGCAACCTACTTCCAATCGTTTGCTGAGACATGCCAGTAAAGTACTTTCTTTTCAATATATCTAACAATATTTGTAAGTGTAATTCCCATAATCGCCAACATGAAAATAGCAGCAAACATTCGATTCGTCTGCATATAATTACTCGCCATCATGATAACATTGCCAAGTCCCTCTGTTGCACCGCTCCACTCACCAACAACAGCACCCATAACACTTAAACTTACACAAGTTTTCGCTGCACTAAACAGATATGGCAAACTATTTGGAAATCTTAGTTTCATGAAAATTTCTAATTTACTCGCATGTAAGGAACGCATATATTCATAATGATTCTCATCAATCGAACGAAATCCCATAATTGAATTAACAAGCATCGGGAAAAATGTAATGATCGCCGCAATTAATACTTTAGGTAATGTACCGAAGCCAAACCATAAAATAAATAACGGTGCAATAGCCATAATCGGTGTCACATTTGCAAGCACCGCGATCGGTAACAATGTACGCTCAAGCACAGATGAATGAGCCATTAGCACACCCATCATGATCGCAATACTCATTCCAAGTAGAAATCCTAACACCGCTTCCTGTAAAGTAACCCATGCATGCGAAATATAGAAACTGAATGAACTTACAAACTCTTGAATAACAGATGACGGTGCTGGCAGCGTAATCGGATTAATATTGAACATCATCGTACATAATTCCCATATTATAAATAAGCCAATAAAAGCAGCTAGTGAAGGCCAGTAGGAAGAACTTACATATTTCTTTTTGAATCTTTTAGCAAATGGTTTTTTTGGAACGTTGACGTCCAAAGGAGCTTTTGCTTTCTCATTAATATTACTCACAATAGATGTGCCCTTCCTTTCAACGTACCCCGATTTATCATGTAAAGCGCGATTATTGCCATTCATCACGTAAATACCCTCTAATTTCGCTCATGTATTGATGGAATTGTGCACTTTCCTCAATATCGGCGGATCTAGGTCTAGGCAAGTCGATATCAATGATTTTCGTTATTTTCCCAGGGCGAGCACTCATAATAACAACTTTATCAGAAAGCAGTACAGCTTCTCTAATATTATGTGTAACAAAGACAACCGTTTTTTGATGTGACTCCCATATGTGTAGAAGCTGATAACTTATTTTTTCACGAGTAATTTCATCAAGCGCAGAGAATGGCTCATCCATTAAAAGGATTGGAGCACCTGATCCAAATGCTCTGGCAATACCAACACGTTGCTGCATACCACCGGATAATTCTTTTGCATACGAATGTGCAAAATCACCAAGTCCTACTGAACTAAGTAATTCCATCGGATCTTCTCGCTTAGCAGATGCTTGAATCGATTTTTTATTAACTTCAAAAGGAAGATTCATATTTTCAAGTACTGTTCGCCATGGAAATAGTGCAGGTGACTGTGGAACAAAACCAAACTGCTTTTGTTTTTGAGCTTCCTTAGGAGATAACCCCCCAATAGTAACCTCACCCTCATCACCTTTAACTAATCCACCTATCATTCGTAATAACGTTGATTTCCCACAGCCGCTCGGACCGATTAAGCTAACAAATTTACTTTTTTCAATATGTAAATCTATATGCTGAAGAGCTTTTGTAGTCTGCTCTCTTTGTCGAAAAGTTTTACTTACATTTTTCAATTGTATATAGGACAATTACAATCACCACACTTACTATATATTCAATAAATTTAATAAAAATAATTAACAGTCACTATCTTATCATGTATTACTAACAAAAATAAAGTGCCTGTTGGTGAGTTTTCATTATTATGCCATAATACCGATAAAATTGATAGGGATTAAAAGCTCATCATATGAACGAAATAAAACGATATATATAGTATTGCAACAATAGATGTGAATATGTACCAATATTATCATTATCTTTACAGTCCGTTATATTATATATTGATGGTATAAAAAAGACAGGAGGTAACCTTATTTGACAATGCATTATGAAGAATATGGAGATAGTATTGCTCCACTAATGCTATTATTACATGGTGGTGGCGTAAGTAACTGGATGTGGGAACAACAAACACAATATTTTACCCAATATCACTGCGTTGTTCCAGACTTACCTGAGCAAGGATTAAGTACTAATGAGGGGAAATTTTCGATCAAAAACAGTGCAGAACAACTCATTGACTTAATTATCGATAAAAGGAATGGTAACAAAGTTATCATCATCGGCTTTTCATTAGGTGCTCAAATAGCCGTTCAAATATTAAGTTTACAGCCACAATTAATTGATTACGCCATTATTAATAGTGCCTTAGTTCGGCCTAATTCGTTTGCCAAATCGTTAATAAAACCTACCATTAGATTATCATATCCGCTTATTAGAAACAGATTTTTTTCACGTCTTCAAGCTAAAACTTTATATGTACATAATGATAATTTCGAACAATATTATCGTGAAAGTTGTCAAATGAAATTAGAAACTTTAGTAAGAATACTAGAAGAAAATATGTCTTTTGCAATCCCTGAACAATTTCACAAATCTACAACAAAAATATTAGTTACCGTCGGCGCTAAAGAAAATTCCATGATGAAAAAGTCAGCCGTTGATCTCGTTAACAACAACAATAACTGTCGTGGCGTCATTATTGCTAATATAGGTCATGGTCTTCCATTAGCAACTCCCTCCTTCTTCAATCAGATGATTGAAGATTGGATTAATGAAGAAAAGCTACCTGAAAACTGTAAAGTGATTTAATAATTGCTGCCATACACCGAATATTATTCATTCGCACAACAAAAAAGAGCAGGATAGCCTTCAGTTGGAAGATTATCCTGCTCTTTTCGTCAAGTAACAATTACATTACTGCTGACCATTTACGATCACTCACATTAGGACAGCTTTTGCTACGATATTTTGCAGACACTCTTATAAAGCAGCCGCATAATAGACAGGTTTGCTTATTCATAAGCTTGTCACATCCATCACACATGCTCAATCTATATGCATATTCCTGATCAGAGACAACAATTGCTTCATCTTGAAACATCGGAGCTAATAAAATCCGATCGATCTGGTTCTCTGTAACCTCGTACTGCGGACCACAGCCACGACAACGATTCTCAATTTGTTGTTCGCTCATAGCTATCACCTAGCTTACTCGATCGTTAGAGCTGTTACTGACATTGGGGAAAGTGTTAGTGTCAATTCAGTACCATTCACTGTATAGTTCGTATATGCTGTTGGAGCAACATGATCCGGAGATTCAAATGTATTATGTGCATCCATAACATCAGCAGTCAATTCAGTTGCAGAAATAGTCAATGTATCTTGCACTAAACCTCTTAAGTCAATAGTCACTGTCGTAGATTGAGCTGGATTAACATGAGCTAAGCTAATGTTGATCTTTCCAGCAGCATCACGAGAAGCAGTGGCAGATACTGCTTTCATACTTAAGCCATCACTTTCGAATGTTTCAGATTCAAGATTGAATTGTAATAATTGTGCATCTTGATGCACTTTATACATATTGAACACATGATAAGTAGGCGTTAATAGCATTTTCTCGCCTTCCGTAAGAATAACGGATTGAAGTACGTTAACCATTTGCGCGATATTAGCCATACGAACACGATCACTATGATCGTGGAAGATATTGAAAGAAAGTGCTGCAACTAGTGCATCACGAATTGTATTTTGTTGATATAAGAAACCTGGATTAGTTCCTGGCTCAACATCGTACCATGTTCCCCACTCATCAACAATAAGAGCTACGCGTTTTTGCGGATCGTATTGATCCATAATTGCAGAATGACGAGTAATCAATTCATCAATACGTTGTGCTTTCTTCAATGTTGTAATCCACTCGTTCTCAGGGAATGCAGTCGCAGAACCTTTTTGTGTCCAGAATTCACCTGGGATCGTGTAATAGTGTAAAGATAGACCATCCATAAATTGATGTGCTTCACGCATTAACACTTCCGTCCAGCGGTAGTCATCTACGTTTGGTCCACAAGCAATTTTGAAAATTTTGTTATCACCGTAATTTCGTACATAGGTTTGAAAACGACGATATAGATCCGCGTAATACTCTGGACGCATATGACCACCGCATCCCCAGTTCTCATTACCTACGCCAAAATATTTCAGTTTCCATGGATTCTCTCTACCATTCTCAGCACGAAGTTCTGCCATCGGGGAAACACCTTCGAATGTCATATATTCTACCCATTCGGACATTTCTTGAACGGTACCACTACCAACGTTACCGCAAATGATAGGCTCACAATCTAACAATTCACATAATTGCATGAACTCATGTGTACCGAAGTGATTATTTTCTACAACACCGCCCCAGTGTGTATTAATCATTCTCTTACGATTTTCATTCGGTCCAATTCCATCTTTCCAGTGATACTCATCCGCGAAACATCCGCCTGGCCAACGCAAACCAGGTACTTTAATCTCTTTAAGCGCTTCCAATACATCATTGCGAATACCTTTTGTATTCTCGATCGGAGAATCTTCTCCAACCCATAACCCTTCATAAATACATCTTCCTAAATGTTCGGAAAAATGACCATAAATTTGACGGTCGATATGAGATACAGTTTGATCTCCATTAATAATTAAGTGATTTGTTGACATGAAACGATCACTCCTTCAATGATGTTTGGATTAATGAATATATTAATTTAAAAGTTATTATATTAATCCTACATTTATAATAATATTAATCTTCCATTTTGACAACTACTTCTTCTCGAATTTGTTATAATAAAAGTGGAATATTATAGAAGAGAGGAGCAATTCATTGTGAAACAAATGCCATTAATACAACGAGGAATCACTTCAAGTCGTCTTGCTATTGGTTGTATGGGTTTTGGAGGCTCTTGGGACGCTTCAGAATCATACACTACTGACCATGTAAAACAGTTTGAAGCTGTTGTAGATGCAGCACTTTCCATCGAAATTAACTTCTTTGATCATGCAGATATATATACTAGAGGAAAAGCAGAACGAATCTTCGGAGAAATATTGAAAGACAAACCTTCATTACGAGATTCACTTATTATCCAATCTAAATGCGGCATACAACTTGCAGATGGCATATTACCAGGTCGATATAATTTCTCTAAGGATCATCTATTAAGCTCCGTTGATGGGATATTAGACAGATTGTCCACTGAATATATTGATATCTTACTACTACATCGTCCTGATCCATTACTTGAACCTGAAGAAGTTGCTGAAGCGCTACATATATTAAAATCTACCGGCAAGGTGAAATATTTCGGAGTTTCCAATATGCATACAGCTCAAATGCGTTATATTAAGCAAGCTCTTGCGGATGACCTCATCGTAAATCAGCTTCATCTTAGCCTTGAACATCACGATTTTATCGATCAAGGATTACTCGTTAATCGTAGGGAAGGCTCAAGTACTAATTTTGAACAAGGGTTAATGGAATATATGCAACTTGATAACATCCAGATTCAAGCTTGGGGTCCACTTGCTCAAGGCAGATATACAGGGGCAAGTAGACAACAGACAACCGAGGCGGAGTTACTAACTGCACAACTAATTAGCAAACTGGCAAATGAAAAAGAAACGACAAAAGAAGCTATTTTACTAGGATGGTTAATGAGGCACCCAGCGATGATTCAACCGATTCTTGGTACGACCAATGCAGAGCGCGTGTTAGCCTGTCAAGATGCTGAGCGACAAGCATCCTTAATGAGTCGTGATGAGTGGTGGGAGTTGTACTCAACAGCCAATGGATCTCACAAGCCTTCCTTATAGGTAGTTCAAAAAGTTGACTTTGATAACGATGATTGACTTCGTTGTTTATTCGACATCGAATATGAAGCGAACTTGGGAAGTCCGGTACGCATGTACCTATTACGTACATTTGCGTTTCCTCCCTCCTCAAGTAGCGCTTCATCTTCTCGGCTCTGAAAGCCCACTTTTTGAACCTCCATTTTAGTTTGGCAGTTCAAAAAGTAAACTTGATAACGATGATTGACTTCGTTGTTTATTCGACATCGAATATATCTCTTCCAAATGTTTTCCAAATAAAAAGGAAAATGATGCATAATGTTTCTGTTTGAATCTCATACTAGCTTCGAAAGGAGTTGATAAGTATGAGTTCAAGAGGCAGACTTATTGTACCTGAAGCAAAACATGCGATTGATCAGATGAAATTTGAAATTGCACAAGAGCTTGGCATTCAATTGCCACAAGACGGTTATTACGGCAATATGACAACTCGTGACATCGGATCAATTGGCGGTTACATAACAAAACGACTAGTTGCTCTAGGTCAACAACAACTATCATCAAACCGTTTCTAGCATATCAAATCACTATTAAGGCTGCCTCAAGTGCTTGATATATAAGCAAAAAGAGGTAGCCTATTTACTTTGCACTTCCATTTATTCATGTTTATCGTTAAAATAGATTAATGTAGGCAAGATATTCATAGAGAATATAAGAAAGAAAGGAATATCTAAATATGATTATTCAACCAAAATCAAGAGGTTTTATTTGTACGACAGCTCATCCACAAGGTTGTGCAAGTCAAGTTCAAGAACAAATTAATTATGTAAAATCACACCCACAGCTTAGCGGTCCGAAAAATGTTCTAGTAGTCGGAGCTTCAACTGGTTACGGTCTTGCTTCTCGCATCGTTTCAGCATTTGGTGCAAATGCAAATACAATTGGCGTATACTTCGATAAAGCCGCTGAAGGTGCCCGTACTGCAACTGCAGGTTGGTACAATTCTGCTGCTTTTGAAACTGCTGCTGCTGAAGCTGGCTTAAAATCTTATAGTATTGTTGGTGATGCATTTTCAAATGAGATCAAAGCCAAAACAATCGATCTAATCAAATCAGAATTAGGTAAAATTGATCTTGTAGTATACAGCGTAGCATCTCCACGTCGTGTGCATCCAGATACAGGAGAAGTTTTCTCCTCTGTAATTAAGCCACTTGGCGAAGTATATACAAACAAAACAGTTAACTTCCATACAGGCGAAGTAACGGAAGTAGCTATCGAACCTGCAACTGAAGATGAATTACGTCAAACGATTGCAGTAATGGGTGGCGAAGACTGGCAAATGTGGATTGACGCATTGCAAGCTGCTGATGCACTTACTGCTGATGCAACAACTGTCGCTTATAACTATATCGGCCCTTCGATTACACATGCAGTTTATCGTGATGGTACGATTGGAGCTGCTAAAAATCATCTTCTAGAAACAGCTCACAACTTGAATGATCAATTGAAATCAACTGGCGGCCGTGCATTTATTTCTGTAAATAAAGCACTTGTAACACAATCAAGTTCCGCAATTCCAGTTGTTCCATTGTACATATCTGCTCTTTATAAATTAATGAAAGAGCAAGGTACTCATGAAGGTTGTATCGAGCAAATCTATCGCCTATTTACAGAAAGACTTTACATCGACGGAGTAACACCAGTTGATAGCGAAGGTCAAATACGTATTGATGATCTTGAGATGAACCCAGAACTTCAAGCAGAAGTAGCTAAAATCTGGGAAGCTCTAACAACTGAAAATGTATATGACTTAACTGATCTTGTCGGTTATCGCGAAGAATTCTTCGAACTATTTGGTTTCGGAGTTGAAGGCATTGACTACGAATTAGAATCAGAGCCTAATGTTGACATTCACAACTTGAAGTAATATATCAAGATGGTCATGAAGATTCATTTCTTCATGACTATTTTATTTGTCAATAAGATGTGGTTTTTATTTGTGAATACATCATTATTTTGATATGATAAGATTGCTATTTATAGCTGCTACGTGACACACATATTTTGGAGGATATTATGGCTCAAATTAAAATTTTTTCCGGTTCATCTAACCGTCCACTAGCGCAAGCGATTTGTGATCAATTACAAGTCCCACTTGGACAAGCAACAATCTCGCGCCTACAAAGCGGAGAAATTCATGTATCTTATGAAGAGTCTCTTCGTAACCATGATGTATTTCTTGTACAAGCATTATCTCATCCTGTAAACGAATATCTAGTTGAATTACTTGTGATGATTGATGCTGCAAAACGTGCGTCTGCAAATTCAATTAACATTGTTATGCCCTACTACGGATATGCTCGTCAAGAACGTAAGAGCCGTCCACGTGAGCCTATCTCTGCGAAAATGGTTGCTGACGTTATTACAACGGTTGGTGCGAATCGTATCATTACCGTTGATCTGCATGCTGACCCGATCCAAGGTTTCTTCGATATCACTGTCGATCACCTAACAGCGCTAGATATAATTATTAAATATATTCGCGAGAAAAACATCGTGAACCCTGTAGTCGTATCCCCTGATGCTGGCCGTGCTACTGTTGCAGAAAAACTAGCAGGTCTAATTGATTGTCCGTTTGCAATTATGATTAAAAATCGTCCTGCCCACAACAAATCCGAGATTACTCATATTATCGGAGAAGTTGAAGGTATGACTCCAATCATTATTGAGGACTTAATTGATACGGGTAGTACAATTGTTAACGTCGTTGAAGCTTTGAAAAAGAAAGGCGCAAACGATGCCTACATCTGTGCTACACATGGTCTATTCTCTGAAAATGCAGTACAGAAACTAGATCACCCTAATATTGAAGAAATCATTATTACGGATACCATTCAGTTAGATGATAATATTCCTGACAAATTTGTCACTTTATCTATCGCCCCGCTTATATCTTCAGCAATTAAGATTATTACTGAGGGTGGCTCGATAGCTACACTATTCAAATCTTAATAAAGGTAGTTCAAAAAGCAGACTTTGATAACGATGTTTGACTTCGTAGTACATTCGACATCGAATATGAAGCGAACTTGGGAAGTCCGGGCCGCGTGTACCAATAACGTACACTTGCGTTTCCTCCTTCCACAAGTAGCGCCTCATCTTCTTGGTTCTGAAAGCCCGCTTTATGAACTTTCATTGGAAAGAGGTAGGTTCAAAAAGCAGACTTTGATAACGTTGTTTGGCTTCGAAGTACATTCGACATCGAATATGAAGCGAACTTGGGAAGTCCGGGCCGCGTGTACCGTATAACGTACACTTGCGTTTCCTCCTCCCACAAGTAGCGCCTCATCTTCTTGGTTCTGAAAGCCCGCTTTATGAACTTTCATTGGAAAGAGGTAGTTCATAAAACAGACTTTGATAACGATGATTGGCTTTGTAGTACATTCGACATTGAATATGCACTACTAGACGAAACGAGCCGTTTAAGATCATAACTTGATCTTAAACGGCTCGTTTTAATTTAGAAATGAGAATGAATACTATTCAACTAGATTTAACCAATCTACCTCTGAAGGAGTCAGTTGTATCGTAGTCCCGACAAGACAAGAGTCAAGTTCTACTTTACTTCTTGCTCCAATAATAGCACATGTTGGATAACTCTGATTCATAACGAAGGCAAGAGCGATTTCAATGGTAGATACTCCTTTGGAGCTTGCAAGTTGACTAGCTCTTTCATACTTTCCCCAGTTTGATCCATTGTAGAATACCCGTACCATGTCCTCATCCGTGTGTACTTCAGGAGTATATTTCCCTGTAAAAAAACCTCTAGCGAGGGGTGACCACGATAATAGTGGTAACTTCGTTTCATCATGCCATTGACGCATCTCATCATCCGCCTCTAGCACTCCACCCCAAAAAGGTTCTTGAGGTCTAGCTAGACTGAGATTAGGACTATTGAATGCAAAACCTACTAATCCATGCTTCTCGGCATATTCATTCGCCTCTGCCATTCTGGTAGTAGTCCAATTGGATGCACCAAACGTATTAATATGACCTAATGCCATATGTTTATTCATCGTTTCAAGAATTTGACCAACATGTAAATCGGTATCATCACGATGTAGTGCATACATATCAAGATAAGATGTTTGAAGCCGATCTAAACTACACTTGATTTGTTCTGATAAAGCATCATGACCAAGTGTTGAATTACCATCTTTGTCAGGTATCCCACCTTTAGACATTATGACGAGTGAATCGCGATTGTTACGAGATTGAATATACTTACCAATAACTTGTTCGCTTTCCCCATCAGTATAAATATGAGCGGTATCAATCGTATTGCCACCTAACTCCATGAACTCATCTAGATGCTCACTAATCTGTTGGAACTCACTAAGCAACAAATAATCTGTTCCTTTTATTAGTCGTGAAATCGGCTTGCTGCAACCTTTAATTGATATGTATTGCATCTTCATCTCTCCTAGAAATAGATTAACTAATAATGATTCTAGTTCCAGTCTCAGCTGATTGAAGACATGCTTCAAGTACTTTCATATTCGCTACAGCATCTTCTAGTGGAAATTGCTGTACCACTTCTCCACGGATCGTTCTAGCCATCGCATCTGCTTGCAACGCATAACTATTATAGTATGGCGTCTTGATCTCTTGCACTTCATCGCCTTTACGCACATAGAAATATGACCCTTCTTCTGTATGCGATAAAAATGCATTAGGGAGTTCGATAATACCATCTGTCCCGATAATTTCAAGCGGACTTCGTGGTGCAGCCCACATTCCACAATCAAAAACAAGCGCTACATCATCGCTAAACTCCAACAGTCCTGATGCCATCATATCAACTCCGCCATGCTTCTCGGAAAACATCGCTTGCACTGTTGTAGCAATAGGCTCACGTTCAAGAATATAGCGCGCTGCACTTATTGGATAACAGCCGACATCATACAGTGAACCTCCACCCCATTCTTTCACATAACGGACATTATCAGTACTTGCTCCATTATTAAATGTGAAGCCGCCACGAATATGACGAACTTCTCCAATTTCACCATCAGCAATCATTTGTTTAATTAGTTTATAACGTGGGTGATAGCGGTACATGAAAGCTTCCGCCATAATTATATTCTCTTCTTTGGCTACTCGCGCCATTTCTGCTGCTTCAACACTATTCAATGCAATTGGCTTTTCACAAAGCACATGCTTGCCTGATCTTGCTGCCTTAATGCTCCATTCTTTATGTAAATGGTTGGGCAGTGGAATATATATGACATCCAAATCAGGATCAGCAAGCATTTCTTCATAACTACCATAAGCAATTGGAATTTGCAGTTCCGCTGCTGTTGCTTGTGCAGTTTCTATTGAACGACTTGCAATAGCTTTAACTTCATTATGTTCAGACAATCGTATTCCTGGAATAACAGACCACTTCGCAATGGAAGCGCACCCAAGAATTCCCCAACGTAACTTTTGCATACTCATTACATCTCTCCTACTTAATTAATATTGTGCATAATTGCCAACAAGAGTATTATGATAGATAACGCTTCATCTAGATTAGACTATAATGTATATGTATTATATCAAATAACTAGTGAGGTACAATGTCTTGAAACAAAAAAAAATTACATTTATTACAATAGTATTACTTGTCTTTACTATTACAACTTTCTACTTCATATTCACCACTCTAAATGCTAAAGAAACGATCGCATTGCAACCGATTGATATTCCATATAGTACTGGTACTATTTCAACCAATAATAACCAATCAGCAATAGTTACTCCTCCGAGTCAAGCACCATTACCAACCAACACTCCCATTACTACTAACCCAAATGTTGAGACTACCAATGAAATTGAACAATTACTGCAGACTCTTTCCACCGCTCAAAAAATCGGGCAATTGTTAATTATCGGAATCGAGGATAAACAGTTAACTTCCGCACATCAGAAACTAATTCAAGAACAATATATTGGTTCCATCATTCTTTTCAAACGAAATATCAAAAATGAAAAACAACTAATAAACTTTATCACACAACTAAAACAACAAAATGAGCATACAGAAATTCCATTGTGGATAACGATTGACCAAGAGGGCGGTAATGTCAATCGATTGCCCGAAAAATTCCCTTCTGCAGCATCTTTAGCTGAACTACAAGATCCCACATTAACTTATAATTCTGCTGCTACAATGGGAGAGACATTAGCTAGGTATGGGATTGATGTTGACTTTGCCCCTGTATTAGATGTTAATAGTAATCCAAAAAATCCCGTAATAGGTGATCGAGCCTTCGGAACTACGCCACAGGAAGCAACCGAGCAAGCTATTGCTATGATGCAAGGATTACAATCTTATGTTATTACCGTAGGCAAGCACTTTCCAGGTCATGGTGATACAAGTGAAGATTCACATAAGACATTGCCTACTGTAAATAAATCTTGGGAAGAGCTACAACAACTAGAATTATTACCTTTCTATGCCGCCGTTGAAAAACAAATTGATGCACTTATGATTGGGCATCTTTATTTCCCTCAACTTGATAGCGAATATCCTGCGTCATTATCGAAAGAAATTATTACACATAGATTGCGCGAAGAAATGGGATTCACAGGCCTTGTTATATCGGATGATATGGTTATGGGTGGGATTACAGAGCAATACCAAATCGGTGATGCCGCTGTAATCGCTCTGCAAGCAGGTATCGATATGCTTATCGTAGGTCATGATAAAGAGTCTCAACAAGAGGTCATAACAGCTATAACGACTGCTGTCGAGAACGGTAAAATTTCAAAGCAGTTATTAGACGAACATGTGCGGAGAGTATTAACTGTTAAGCTAGATCAATAATGTACTACCTAATAAAGGTCGGAAATTAGCACTATAAGTAATGAATCTGTTAATACCAACGCAAACTAACAGCCGCAAGGATAAGTTATCCTTGCGGCTGTTGGTTATTACACTATTTTTATATCCTTCAAACTCATTGAAATTTTGCTCTTATTCGAAGCCCAGTATGCTTCGTGAGCATTCTCATCGTTATCAAAGTCCGCTGTTTGAACTACCTTTCTAATAAAGGTTCAAACAGTGGGCTTTCAGAATCGAGAAGATGGAGCGCTACTTGAGGAAGGAGGAGGCGCCAGTGTACGTAGTTGGTACACGCGAACCGGACTTCCCAAGTTCGTTTCATCTTCGATGTCGAATATACTTCGAAGCTAATCATCGTCATCTAAGTCTGCTGTTTGAACTACCTTTACTTGAATTTTCCGCCTCCGCCTCGGGAACCGCCTCCACCTTTGAAGCTTCCACCGCCCCCACGAGAACCGCCCCCGCCTTTGAAGCTTCCGCCGCCTCCACGAGAACCGCCTCCGCCTTTGAAGCTTCCGCCGCCTCCAAAACTACCGAAGCCACCGCCACCATTACGTGGACCATTTCCGCCGAAACCGCCTCCGCCACCAAAGCCACCATTATTATTGCCGCCTTTGAGCATTCGACGCATCATTTCGACCTGTAGTCTTTCTTGCTCAGCTCTTTCTCTAGCAATTTTACTGGCTACAGCCTGATTTACAATATTTTCAAATTCATTGACTTTTTGTGAAGCATCTCTTAATTGCTCATTGGCATGATACAGATTGCGTGGTGTTAATGAAACTGCGTTTTCTAACGTTTGAACACTACCACTCGCAGCAGTTTCCGTCTCACTAATTCCAGGATAACTAGAAACACCATGCGACTGAGCGGTTGAACGTAATTGAACGATTGATGTCTTCAACTGACCACATGTCGTTAAATACTCGATTACACGTTGTTCTGATCGCTCATGGATATGAAGTAATTGTGCACTACTATCTTGAATCACCTGTAATAAGGTATTTGCTTCTTGTAATATGTTATCAGCTTCCATGTAACGTTGAACTTCAATTGAATTATAGTTCTCCGCTTTGTCCATTTGCTCTTTCAGTAGATCTACATTTCTTTGTAATTCTGTATATTGATCAGCAGCGTTACGCCAATGAACTTCATGGAATTGTAATTTCAAAGCATTAATCTGCTTTGAAATTGCAGTTTGTTGATCTTGATCAAACTGCATTATAACTAAAGTAAACTGCTTCAACATTTGGTGATTACGATCTCTTGCATTTATCGATTGCTTTACTTCTGCTATTGAGGTTGCTAACCAATTATTGATTCGTTGTATCCCGTCACGAACAACTTTCATATCACCAATATTCAGAGCCTTCTTAATCGATGATAATTGTCCATTCATCGAATCAAAATATTTGTAAGGTGATATTTCATCAAGCTTTAATCGTTCTTGCTGTACCAGTTCATCAATCTGTTGTTTTGACTCGTTAATTTTATTTGGCAACTTCGATACTTCACTTACTAATGACGTGTATTCATTAATATCACTACACCAGCCAGTAATTTGAGCCCCATTTTGATCAAGTTGAACTTTCGCTTCTACAGGGTTGAAGGCAAGTAATGCGGTACACTGCTCAATAATTTTCTGAATCTCCAATTGTTTTTCAGTTAACTTGATTAATGTCACTTCATCACTTTTATTCATCCTTTCAAAGCTTTTCTTCGCTTGATCAAAGCTCAATTGATGATCTTGTAACAATTTAGTTGCAATCGATATTTCATTGTTATATGCATGAAATACATCTTCAAGTCTGTTTGCCAATTGGAGTTGTTGCTTCACTTGATACATTAATTCTTTTAAGTGAACAACATGCTTTGAACTGATCCACTTAGGCAGTGGTTTTAAGCTTCGCAACTGTTCAGGATAAGTTGTCGCGCGTTGCAATAATGTATACAACTCATTTTCGGATGCCTCAATAATTGATTTAGATCGACCTTGACTGAATTTGAGTGCAGTCGTTAAACCATCTTCAAGGTCATGTACTTTACCAAGTACCGTTTCTAATTCATCCGTAAGATTTTCTACATCCTCACTGTATCTTCTGCGCTTACGCAATTGAACCATAAGCATAATTGCTGCCGTTATAACAATGAGGAACCCTATAATTAGAGCTATCCCTTTTGCACTAATTTGTAAGGGTGATCCTTGCGAAGATTGTACTTTTTCGCCAACATTATTTGTTGAATTACTTTGTTTCATGTAGCCAGCTAGTCCATTAATTACCTCATCAATCGCTCCTGCAAAATCACCAGAAGCTGCACTTGGGAAGAAATATTGTTCCACAAAGTCAGTGACTGGATCAGAAGAAGATAAATCTTTAGCTGAGTATAATGATTTCTCAAGCGTAGAATTTTTTCCTAGTTGGAGTTGTACATATCCATCATCTACAGCAACAACTAGTAATCCTTGGTTTGACAGTAACTTCATCTGCGTATATTGCCCCTCCGCAAAATCCGCTATTGACTGATTACCTGTTGAATTAACGAATAAAACATATAATTGGAATGATTGTGCCTGTATCTTCGACTCCATTGATGTGATCTCACTTGAAGATAGCGTGCTCGTTTCATCGTAAATGTACTGATCTGTAACTGAGCTTGCACCTATCTGCACCGTCAGTGAAAACTGAAGAAGTACGATACATATTCCTGCAACGAGCATCATTGTCCATTTTTTCATTTTCATTCCTCCGAAAAGAAAAAGCCAAGTTAATTAACCTGGCTTTTTCAGCTTATACCAATATTATGCTATGAATTGATTATTTATTTGCATCAAGTTCAGCTTTAAGTGCAGCTAACTCATCGTCTACAGCAGTAGTACGAGCATCTTTCAACGCTTCAGCAAATTTATCATCTAAAGATTTGTCTTCATTAGCAAGTTCATACGCTGCGTCTGCCTCGTCATGCATTCTTCTAATTTTTTCTTCCATACGATTAAATGTAGCACCGACGTCATTAGTACCAACACCAGACATCGTTTGATTAATTTTTTGTTGTGTTTTTGCGGCTTCAGCTTGCGCGATCAGAGTATTACGTTGATCTTTCATCTCAGTTACTCGAGATTTCAATTCAGTTAATTGTGTACGAAGTTTATCAGCTGTAGATTTCGCACGATTGTAACTTTCTTGAAGTTGATCACGCTTCTCAACTTGTTTCTTTTTATCTAACAAAGCTTCACGAGCAAGATCTTCATTGTTAGCTGCAAGCGCTTGACGAGCTTGTGCGTCACGGCGAGCAACAAGTTCCTCAGCTTCTGAAAGTTCACGTTGGAATCTCTTTTCAACAGCCATTTGAGATGTAACGGCCGCTGTTACTTTCTCTACATCTTCATCAAGTTCACGAAGCACCTGATCAATAATTTTTACAGGATCTTCAATTTTATCAATGGCTGCATTAACATTAGCTTTACCAATACGGAATAATCTATCAAATATACTCATCTTGAACTTCCTCCTTCGTATTAACACGATAATAGTTATACGTAATAATTGTCACGTCGTTTCATGTTGTAGTAGATTTCATCATGTCAAATATACGATAACATTATTCAAGTGCCAATAATCCGATTGCGACAGCTCCACATAAACCCGCTTCATCACCCAACCCTGGGGCGATCACATATTGATCAATATTTTCCAATATCATCGGATGCTGAACGTATCCGTTCAAGTTTTGTTGCAATTGTTCATGAATAAGTGGGAAAAGTTGCTCTTGGTGCATCACACCGCCACCCAAAATAATCTTCTCAGGTGAAAGTAGTAATACAGTTGAAGTAAGTGCTTGGGCAATATAATATGCTTCTAGCTTCCAAGCTTCATGATCGATAGGAAGTTCAGAGCCCTTCACACCATAACGACGTTCAATTGCTGGACCTGCTGCTACACCTTCAAGACAATCTTTATGGTACGGACAGAAACCTTCGTAAGTATCTTCAGGATGGCGCTTAACAGGAATATGTCCAGCTTCAGGATGTAGAAGTCCATGAATGAGTTGACCTTCAGCATATACACCTACACCTACACCTGTTCCAATCGTGTAATAGACGCAACTCTTCACGCCTTTGGCACTTCCCCAAGTAGCCTCTGCAAGTGCAGCACCATTCACATCAGTATCAAAGCCAATCGGAACGTCGATTGTTTTTCTTAATTCCGCTAATATATTGAAATTACCCCAACCTGGCTTAGGAGTAGTTGTAATATAACCATAAGTTTCACTTGATTTGTTCACATCAATTGGACCGAATGTACCTACACCTAACGCATCCAATTGCTCATTAGCAAAAAAATCATTAATTTTCTCCATAGCTATAGTTGGTGTTTCGGTAGGGAAACTAACTTTTCGTTCGATCTGTCCTTGCTCGTTACCAATACCACAAATGATTTTTGTTCCACCAGCTTCAATTGCTCCAATTCTCAACAAAAAAACCTCCCATAACTTTTATTGGATACTTGAAATACTTCACTGCAAAAAGTAGCTTCGAAAGCATATACAAAAACTTTTTATTAACTACTTGATATACAAAAAAAATCCATTAACCTATCTACGATAATGATAGAATAGATAATGGATTTTGTATACTATCTGTCACACTTACATCATTAATAGATTGTTGTTCAATAATGGCTGTCGTGTCACTCATACTACATGAAGACGATTAAATGAATAAGTACCAACAAATAATTGCCAATGCATTAGCTAGCGTCGAAGCTAGAATACCAAAGCGATATCGTAAGTAAGAGCAAATAATACCAATATAGATACTTTGAATAGTTGCTAATAAATAGTGTTCCCTCGTAAGGCTAAGGATAACAAAGTGTAACAAACTATAAATTGCCGTAGCAATAAATCCAGACATAAAAGGAGAATATAACCGATCTAAATATCCTTGCAAATATCCCCGGAATATTAGTTCCTCTATGCTCTTTCCTACTACAATGAATAAAATAATTGATATCAATAAAGATAAATTGCCATCAAACGGGACTTCTCCGAATGTATGAATATTCAATAGAATGATTGGTATTGTTAGTACGATGGCACCAATTGATCCGTACATAAAAGACTTAAAGATATTTTTATTTGTCCAGATGACATATCGATTCAACTTCACTTGAAACAATATAAATCCTACAACAATAAGTAATCCAATGAGGCTCAACGTGAAAAGTATCCAACCATCTGATGTAAATTCAATTTCTAGTTTACTCTGTTTCCCCTGCAACCACCATAATTGCTTATACAAAAGCACAGTCTCAATGATGATAAAGCTTATAATGAAAATAACTATTTTCCAAACTACTTTCTTACGTGCCACAATCACATATAAGAGAAGCATTACGAGAAGAAAAGGAACTAAGATCCATAACAGTTCAAGTAATAACTCCATTACTGCACATCCTTTAGTAGAATAGAGGCTATACCTCTTTATAAACTATCTAAAGTATATAGCAATTGCAATATTTTGTTAATAACTTTCTGTCAATGCATCTAAATAACGATAAATAGTTTCTAAGATAGTTCTAGAATACTAGGGGGTGTCTTAAACTCCGAAGGGAACAGATTTTACCGAATTTTCGTTCCATGCAAGGCACTTTTTTGAAGGCGTACCGGTTGTACGTCAAGAAAAAGTAACGCAGTAGAGGGCGAAAAGGCGGTGAAAGATGTCCTTAAGTGGGTTTTCAGACACTCCCTAGCTTCGACGCTATAAAATCTACTCTAAGCATATTTATTGTGAATGATCATTCATAACATTTTTTTCATTAACTTGAGGTCGTAGTTAATTCATCTTCTTCACTGGTTGAATCTAATGAAGAACCTTTCTGTGTCGCCCGAGTACTGCCAGATTGACCATCCGGCATTGTCATCTCTCCATCCGCACCTTCAGGTCTTGTTGGCATCTCACCGTCAGGCATCGCTGGCATTTCACCGTCAGGCATTGACATCTCTCCATTCTCACCTTCAGGTCTTGTTGGACGCTCACCATCTGGCATCGTAGGTATCTCACCATTATCTTCCCTATTTCCACCCATTTGACCTCGGCCTCCGCCCATGCCACCACCAAAGCCGCCCATTCCGCCTTTGGCTGTCGTGATTCCGTTAGCATCAACATATGAGATTTTATCAGCGACAGTAAAACTTACTATGTTATTACCAAGAGTGCCCGTAGTATCTTCAGCTATATTTAACATTTCATCCAACTCCGTTTGACCACCAGAGTACAAAGTATAAGATTGACCTTGTTCAATAAGTGGAGAACTAATCATTACGGACTGGTAGGTTTTACTCGGTTCGAAAGCAACGAGAATTTCACCTGCTTCATTAGCTAGTTGAACAAGTGTATTCGCAGCTTGAGTTTCAGTGTAGTACATTAAGATTGCAGCTTGAGTAGATGTTTCAGACGGCGCTAGAGCCATACCGCTAGAACCTACAGCTACTAACGTCCCCCCTGACATGTTGAACGTTCCATCATAATCTAATGGTCCGTTACCATTATCCTCAGGCCCATTAACTACTACAGTACCACCACTCATCTCAAAATTCCCATTTGAATCTAATCCATCGCCTTTTGCATCAATTTTGATTTGACCACCAGTTATTTTCAATAAAGCATCAGAATCTGTAGCAAAGCTTGCGCCACCTCTTCCACTAAATGCTGATTCATCATTACCACCAGCAACGTTAACGCCATCATCAGATGCTACAATTGATATTTCTCCCCCATTTATAGTAATTTGATGACCTTCTAACCCTTCATAACTTTCATTAACTTGTACAACTCCATCATTAATGGTTAATGCACTGTCTGCATGGAAACCATCATCACCTGTTGTAATCGAATATTTTCCACCATGAATATTTACGATGCCATTACTATGGAATGCATCATCAGCACTATTTACATTAAAAGTACTATCATAGATCGTTAATTCCGTTGCTGATTTAACCCCTTTGGCACTTGTAGTGTCATCAATTTGAGATCTACTACCTTCACCAGATACAATATTGAATTGACCATTTTCGATAACGGCTGCTCCGATAGAGTCAATCCCGTCGTTGCCAGAAGTAATATCGAATGTACCATCTACTATAAATATAGCACCTAATTCCTCAGTATTATCATTCGTAGATTTCATAGCATCGCCAGCTACGTCTAATGTGTACTGACCTGCACGAATGGCAAGCGCATCACGTCCAATAATTCCATCATCCACAGAAGTTACAATATATGTACCTTCAACTAATTTCAAAGTATCTTTTCCAACGATAGCGTCATTAAAACTCGCATTCACGATTAACGTTCCAGTTCCATTGATCGAAAGATCATCCTTGCTATACAGTGTTCCAGATGGCTCATCTGAATTATCTTCATACTCATAATCTGAACCGTCTGAAAGACTATTTTGCGTACCTTCAGCTAGCGTAATAATAGTCTTGCCGGCCTCTTCGATATAAATAGCTGCGCTATTCTCATTATGAATAGTTGCACCATTAAGTATTAGTTTCACATTCCCGTCATTCTCTAATTTCACATGAATTTGCCCATCATTAAGCTCACCACTTATGATGTATGTTCCTGGAAGAGCTATAGTAACGGTTGCCCCTTCAACAAATACACCACTTGAAGCTGATGTAGTGATGGAATCACCATTCAAAGCAATTTGCTTAGAGGATTTTTCATTCCAGCTACTGTCCAAATCCTCTGCATCAAATTCAGCTAACGATACTTTTGACGTTAATCCTTGATCATTTTCAGTGGCAATACCCGACGTTACTTGATCAGAATTACTAGAGCAACCAGCTAACATTAAGCTCATCGCTAGCATTGATATGCCAAGCCATTGGTATATATTCGACTTCATAAGCTTCACTCCTATTTTGTAATATAGACTCAGTTTAAGGCTTATAAGTTAATCGTAAATTAGTGTGAACTTAAAGGTTGATGAAAGTTCCATAATAAAAAACCCGATGAAGAACGTAAAACTGTTCTTCATCGGGTTCATGTAACGAACTACTTTATTGTTGTCAAACTTACTTTCACGAAATTCCACCTGCAGTAAAACACCATACTGCTGTTCTTATCACCAGTAAAGTAACTAAGCAGTTTCTTCCTCATTTTTCGTGAACATCAATTTTAGTAATGGTGGGGTAACGATTGTTGTCACAATAACCATAATAACGATAGATGTGAAATACTCAGAATCTAATAACTGTGATGAAAGACCAGTTGCAGCAATAATTAACGCAACCTCACCACGAGAGACCATACCCGCTCCAATGATTAATGCCGGCTTAGATTTGAATCCTGTTAGTCTCGCTCCTAGCCAACAACCAATGAGCTTGGTCACAATTGCCATAAGCGTTACTAAAATTAAAAACCAAATCTGACTGCCAATTCCTGCAAAGGATACATCAAGTCCAATACTTACAAAAAATACTGGAACGAAAAGTGTATAAGCGATCGGTTCAATTTTATGTTCAACCGTTATTCTAAATGGAGTTTGTCCTACAGCAATACCAGCCGCAAAAGCACCAATAATTCCTGCCATATGCATATATTCAGCAAAGTAAGCAAAGCCAAAACAAATAACGATCGCTAATGAAATAACTGGCTCTGTCACTTTTAATTTTCCTAACCACTTCATCAATAATGGTACGATAAATATGCTCGCTACTACAATAATCACAAAGAAAATTGCTTTATTAAGTACGAGCATCCCAATTGAACTACCTTCATCCGCACCAGTAAAACTCATTATAAATGCTAATAAAATAACAACAAGTACATCATCAATAACAGCAGCACCTAAAATTGTAGCGCCCTCTCTTGAATTCAATTGATTCAATTCCTTTAATACTTGAACCGATATACTTACAGATGTGGCACAAAATAGCGTTGCAAAAAACAATGAATGATTAGAACTGAATCCGAAGGCCATACCTACACTATAACCACCGATAAATGGTAATATGATACCACCGATGGCAACAGCTAATGCTGATTTCCAAGTTTTTTTCATTTGCTCTAGATCTGTTTCTAGTCCTGCTATAAACATAAGTAATAAAACACCGATATTAGCGAACGTAGCTAATAGCTCATCACTTTGTACCCATCCGAGCAATGCAGGACCAAGTACGATACCTATAATTAGTTTCCCTAATACAGCAGGTTGGCCAAGCTTAACTGAAATATGACCTGCAATTTTCGTTGCAAGTATTATAATAACGAGAGTAAAAATAAATTCCAATTGAATCCTCCCTTATGCAAACACCTGTTGTAGTAAGTATCAAAGTTGATTTCGTTGCAAATAATTAAGGGCTTCCTTCATGCGTTCATTATATAATAGATCTCCACTCGTGTTATGGAATGTCACTTTTCCACTCCCCTTACCTCTAGCCATACCGTATCGATGTAATAGTGCAGCCAGACGTCGTACAGTCCCAGTACTTCCATCTACAATATCAATATGTGAAGGTAAGATTTCTCGTAATAATGGCTTGAAATAGGGATAATGTGTACATCCTAGAACAATAATTCCGTATTCTTCCAATTTAAATGGTGCTAGTTGCTCTATAAAATATTGTTTTACTTCATCGGTGTCATACTTCATACTTTCACAAAAAGGAACTAGCTTCTCCATTGGTAAGGAATCGACGATTCCAGAATCATCTACTCGCGAAACAAGAGCATAGTATTTCGGTAAAGACAGGGTAAGAGGTGTAGCAAATACTAATACTCTTCGCCCTGTAGAATGATTCATCTCAACTGCTGGCTTTACAGCTGGTTCCATTCCGATAATAGGCAAGTTAGGATATTCGTTTCGCAACGTTTCTACAGCAATGCTTGTAGCTGTATTACAAGCAATCACAAGTGCGTCTATATCATGTTTCATCATATCGTGAACGGTATCAAGAATATAACCATGCACTTCTTCTTTGGTTTTAGTTCCATAAGGTACATGTAAAGTATCTGCAACAAAATAATAATCTTCCATTGGTATGCGTCGAACTGCTTCAGATAATACAGTTAACCCACCCATTCCTGAGTCAAAAATACCTATTGTCATCATAATCGTTCCCTTGCACTCAAAATCATCAATGAATTAATCACATGTATTATCATAATACTCTTAGCGCAATAGAACAATAACTCTCTCTACAAAAACTTATAATAATTCTTTAATAATATAGGCATCTTCTTTACCTTGCAAGGCATGAACAAGATTACGCGCAGCAAGTTTAGCCATATCATGTCGTGTTGCTTCTGTTGCTGACCCAATATGCGGAGTCAGTACAACATTAGGTAACTTCAAGAATGGGTGATTACTTGGTAAGGGTTCCTGTGCAAATACATCTAAGCCGGCACCTCTAATCTGCCTCTGCTGCAATGCATCGATCAGGTCCTGTTCTATAACTGTCGCTCCACGGGAAGCATTAATAAATATAGCATCATTTTTCATCTTAGCAAATTGTTCTTTACCGATCATATTTCTACTTTCGTCTGTTAGAGGTAACATAATAACGATAAAATCAGATTGCTCCAGTAAATGATCCATAGAAACATATGTTAAACCATATTGCGCTTCGATTTCTGGCTTCCTTGAGCGATTAAAATACATAACTTCCATATCAAATCCGAAAGCTGCTCGCTTTGCGATAACTTCTCCGATTCGCCCCATACCAATAATACCTAATTTACGGTGATGAACATCGATTCCAAATAGCTTTTTCCCTTCATTCCCTTTCCAGTTTCCTCCTTTAATGTATGTATCTAACTCTGAGATTCTACGTGCAGTAGAAAGCATTAGTCCTATAACAATATCCGCAACTGTATCATCTAGTACATAAGGCGTATGTGTTCCAATAATATTTCGTTGCTTTAACTGCTCAATATCAAAATGATTGTAGCCAACACTCATTGTACTTACTACTTTCAAGTTTGGTGCAGCGTCTAATAGCTTATTATCTATCTTTACAGATCCACTATTGAAAAAGCCAACGACATCTTGTAAATAATGAAGTAATCGCTCAGGATTACGTTCCTCGTCTTTTCCCCATGTTTTTACAGTACAGTGTTCTTCAAGATAATGTAGCACATCGAGTGGCAATCTTCGATCTACAAAAATTAGTGGTTTCATTGTCCTACCCTCTTTCAATATCGCTAATCCTATCGTACTGCAACTTGAAAATGAATACAACGAAAAGAGTTCTTTTTGCAGCCTCCCAACAGCAAAAAGAACTCTTCTACATAAGTACCATATTTTTCACTTTAATGGATTGAAAATAGCAAGTATACAAGCTATCATTAAAGTATCTTATATTTTTTTCTCCTCCTAACTTAATTATTCCCTTCTCCCAACTATAGATTAACAAATTCACTCCATTGATTCTGTAACTCACATTACAAAATAATCGAATAATGGATGAAAGGATGCTTACTTTGAAAAAAATAGATACAATTAAATTGCGATCATCAATACCTTTCTTTCAAGACATCGATCAACTGCTTTTAGATCAACTTACACCATATATGAAAGAAGTAAGTTTCACAAAAGGAAATGTTATCTTTCATGAGGGCGATGAAGGCAATCAAATCTTTTTCATACGAACGGGTATGGTTTGTATATATACGTCTAACAAAGCGAAACGTATTACGTTAGCTTACTTAGATAAGGGTGAGTATTTCGGGGAAATGGCTCTTATGCAACCAGGGCTGCTACGTTCAGCTACGGCTGAAGCGATGACTTCTGTAAAAGCATATGCGTTACATCGTGCAGATTTTCAACAGCTAGTTGAAAAGGATCGTAATGTTCCTTTTCTATTATTAAATTATACGATGGAGCGTCTTCGTAAAGCGAATCAACAAATTTATGATTTGACTTTTCTCAATGTACAGCATCGAATAATACGTCGTTTGCTTGATCTTTGTAAGGAATTTGGAAACTTACGTGCAGATGGAGCATACCAACTCACTGTTAAAATCACTCATCAACAACTTGCTGATGCTGTGGGAGCAGCTAGAGAAACCGTTTCAAAAATATTAATCGATCTTCAAGATCAACAATTAATTATCTTCCAGAATAAAAAGCTAATCGTACTCCAATTAGCACAATTGGAAGAAAAAATAGAAGGCTGGTATTACCCATCTCAGCCTATAACTTAGTAATGAAGGAGTTTCAATATAATGAATATGCTGATGAATGAAAAGATAAAAGCTTCAGAGGTAGAACTTACAGGGCTTAATGGAGAAAATCTTGGTACAATGACTACAAAAGAAGCATTAGCATTAGCAAAACAATATAAGGCTGATCTAGTGTGTACGAATTTACTATCAAGTCCGCCTCCTTGTCAATTAATGGCTAAAGGGATGGCCAAGCAAACAAAAAATATGGAGAAGTCGGCAGCTTCTCCAAAAAAAATTAAAGAAATCCGTTTAACCCCACATATAGAAGATCATGATTATGATACAAAGATCCGACAAAGTGTATCTTTTCTTCAATCAGGGCATCCAGTTTCTCTGATCGTGAAAATACAAGGTAAAGAAGGCATCGCTGCCAAAGCTTTACTTGAACGAATGCTCATTACATTAAAAGCAGACGGCACGAAGCAAGCAGGGATTCATGTAAGCGGCAAACAGGCAGCAGTAACTGTACTACCGAAATAGAATGATTGTAAAACATACTAAAGGGTGTAACAGTAGATCCTACCTATGGAAAGGTTTGATCTACTGTTACACCCTTATTATTGTATCTTTTCGTTATTTCGTCTAATCTGATCTTAGATTAGGATTAGGATTAGGATTGGACAGAATACCGTTCAATTCTTTCATGAACATATCAATATCCTTAAATTGACGATATACAGATGCAAAGCGAACATAAGCTACTTCATCAACTGGATATAATTGTGTCATAACGATCGAACCAATATCGCTACTTTCTACTTCAGCATGAGCAGTAGTTCTAAGTTCTTTCTCTACTTCTGAGACGATAACTTCTAAGCGTTCTACTGGTACTGGTCTCTTCTCACAAGCTCGAATCAAACCACGTAATATTTTATCGCGACTAAATTCCTCACGACTTCCATCCTTTTTAATGACAATTAAAGGAGTTTCCTCAACCATTTCAAAGGTAGTGAAGCGCCTGCTGCATTGCTCACATTCACGTCTACGACGGATTGACTTATTTTCGTTAGCTGGACGAGAATCTAAAACCTTCGTACCAGAGTAATCACAGTATGGACATTTCATATAGAACCCTCCCTTCTTTTACCAATGATAACTTGTAATAAAACATTAAATATCGCACATAATACATTTACCAACCGCGAGGAGGTGAAAATAACATGGCACAAAATCGCAGCAGCAACTCATTGCTTGTCCCTCAAGCAACAGCAGCTCTTGATCGTATGAAATATGAAGTAGCACAAGAGCTAGGAATTGCTATTCCACAAGATGGTTACTACGGTAACATCACAACGAGAGATGCAGGATACATCGGTGGTTCAATCACTCGTCGTTTAGTTCAGATCGCTGAACAATCTTTAGCAGGTCAAAGTTAATATTATACCTTGTATAATGAACACAAGCTTTGGGGCTGTTCTTCCATTAGGGAGACAGTCTCAAGGCTCTTATTCATTTCTAATTATTATGTGCGAATAGAATATCAAGTATTTTTTGATCTACAACAGTATAGCATAAAATACAAAATGCCGTATAGTTGTTGCTTCTATCTATGATTATTTATAATTGCGGGTACAGTTCTTTGTATTTATTATAATAATAAAATACTTTTTGTACATAACGTCTCGTCTCACCAAATGGGATATCATCCGAAGTAGCAAATTCCCCCGACCAAGTACCTTGTTCAATCCATTTGGATACGTTCCCAGGTCCCGCGTTATATGCTGCTATAGCGATAACTTTCTCTCCATCAAACTGGTTCAACAAATGATTCAAATACCATGTTCCTAACTCAATATTCATCGTTGGATCATGTAATAATTTTTCTGCTGGAATATGTTCTAAATTGGCACGCTCAATGATCCAATCCGAAGTAGTTGGCATTAGTTGCATTAAACCAACTGCACCTTTTGGTGATTCTCGACCTGTCTGAAAATTAGATTCCACTCTTATGACCGCAGCAATAAGATGTGGATCAACTTTGTATTTCTCGGAGCTTTCAATCATAATATCATTATATTTTAAAGGATATAATTGCTTCATGAGCCAATCCGATTTGCCAAATAGGAAAACGATAAAACAAATGACAACTACTAATAACAACCGACCTCTTAATTTTTTTCTCTTCATACACTTACCAGCCTTTGAATAAATTCAATCACTTGTTTCTCTGTTTGCTCAAGTGATCCAGAATTATCAATCACATAATCAGCCAACGCTTTCTTGTGTTCAATATCCATCTGAATATCTACTCTAGAAGCCGCTACATCTTGTGTAATATCATTTCTGACAGCCAAACGTTCGATTTGAATGTCCCGAGGAACGTAAACAACAACAATTGCTTCATATAAATGCATCTGATTAGTTTCATATATTAATGGAACATCCGCAACAATAATTGCATTTGGATTTTCTTCTTTATAGCGCTCTATTGTAGATAGCATTCTTTTACGAATAGCTGGATGAGTAATCGATTCCAACTTTGCTAGCTTGTCCTTGTCTGAAAAAACAATAGCACCTAAAGCCGCGCGATTAAGACTACCGTCCTCGTGTAGTATCGCTTGTCCAAAAAAGGAGGTAATCTCCTTAAGCGCAGGTTGCCCCTGCTCAACAATATCACGAGCAACCTGATCTGCATCAACAAGTAAGGCACCATGCTTAACAAGCAGACGACTAACTGTACTTTTTCCACTTGCAATTCCGCCTGTCAAACCAATTAACAATACGCTCACTCCTTAAACTTTTCGTTATTTTCCAGTTATACTACTTTGTAAACGAAAAGTACTTCGGAAGCATATCAAACTTTTCGTTATTTTCCAGTTATACTTCTTCGCAAAACAAAGTTGGAGGAAACTCATTTTAAAAGAATTTACTTATACCTAGTATAATTAATAGTAAGCCGGGTAAGCCACTGAAATATTTCACAATTGGGATATGTGCTAGTTTTTGGCCTATTTTGGTTCCAATAATAAGAAATAACGCACTGCATATAGCAATAATGATTGGCGTTCCAATTGGATGAAGTCCTAGTAAGGCTGCTCCAATACCAGCACCTAATGCATCTAATGATAATGCTATGCCAAGCATAATCGCCTCAGAAGAAGAAATTGTTCCTGATGAATCAAAATCTGCTGTTTGCGGCGTTCTTAATATTTGAATCACCAGACCGAGTCGCTTTAATTCTACTCGAAAAACTGTTGCAGTTGTTTGTAAAGAAACTGCATTAATCACATTATGTTCTGATCGATCACTTGCTTGCTCATTATGATTTCCAACTTTTTGCTCTTGCTCTGAACGTTGATTCTTTAGACTTTGAAAATATTGATACAACGCCCATAATCCGATTAACACTAGAATACTTGCACCTACATCATTGGCAAGTCGAGGAGATAAATAAGCTGTTAGCCAAGTACCAGCCAACATGGATACACCAATAACCGCTCCAGAAAAACAAGAAATAATAATAATCGATAAAAATGGAATTGTTATTTTACGTAATCCGTACGTAATTCCAACTCCGAAGCTATCTAAGCTAACAGCTATAGCTAATATAGCCATTGAGGCGAAATGAACGAACAACATGATAGTTCTCCTTCCCACATGTACACTAGCGCAGTAGACTAATGCCTACAAGCGTAACGTATCATATGCAGGAGAAGGAAAATGGTGACATAAAGGTAGTTCAAAACCATTGCTTGTGATTACGATGATCAGCTTCGTAGCATATTCGGCATCGAATATGCCATTCATCGGTCGTTCCAGTGCTCACGTACCAATTACGTACGATGTGCGCTTCACTTCCCTAGCTTCACGGCATCTTCTCGGTACTGACAAGCAATTTTATGAACTTTTATTAGAAATTGCAATTCAAAAGTCGACTTTCATTGTCATTGTAATAAAGGAAATTCAAAACATCTCATCGTGATCACGATGAGTATGCTAACCTATCCTAACCTAGCTTAGTCGTAGGCGAATAATTAGCGAACCTACACCATTTTTATTTCAATTTCTGACAATGTGAGCAAATATGAGTGCCTCTGCCGCCAACGACAAACTTATGAATCGGTCTTGAGCAGTTCGTACATTGCTCCCCTTTTCGTCCATAAACTAGTAACTGATGTTGGAACATACCCATCTCACCTTGTCCATTGACGTATGATTTGATGGATGAACCTCCCGCTTCCACTGCTCTTGCTAATGTATCTACGATGGCACGGTGAAGCTTTTTCCATTCTTGGGCAGACAATGTATCAGGTGTACGTTCAGGATGAATGGCCGCAGTGAATAAAGCCTCATCCACATATATATTTCCTAGCCCTACAATTAATTCTTGATTTAAAAGTAGTGGCTTAATTTTCGAAGTTCGATGTTGTAATTTTGTTTGGAGAACTTTTGCTGTGAATTGTTCATCAAGCGGTTCAATTCCTAATTTACTTAATGGTAAATTCGTCATTTCTTCCCCTGCTTTGAACAGATGCATCGTACCAAACTGACGCACATCTTTGTATCTAAGTTCAGTACCATCTGTGAAAGTAAATAGTACATGTGTATGTTTCTCTACCTCTTCATCCGCAGAAAACACACCATAACGCCCTTCCATTCGAAGATGCGAGACAAGAACGAGATCATTACATACAATTCTAATGAATTTTCCTCTTCGTTCAACAGATAGAATGGTCTGACCAACAAGAGCGTCACAAAATTGCTCTATTTCTGCTGGTCGCTGAATAATACGTGGAAGCAATACTTTTACTTGAATGATCTGCTTACCTTGAACAAGCTCTGTTAACGTACGGGTAACCGTTTCTACTTCTGGTAATTCTGGCATACTACTCACCTCAATCTAGTTACAAATAATATTAATTCAGAAAGCATACTTTTTGAACTACTTCTAATAAAGGTAAGCATAAGAGGAAAAGACTCCTATGCTTACCATTTTCATTTCTATTTAGCTTCATACCAGCTATTTCCGAAACTTACATCAGCTTGTAACGGTACATCTAATTGGATAGCTTCTGACATTACTTGGGGTACTAATTGTTTCATTAGTTCTAGCTCATGTGGAGGAACTTCAAATACTAGTTCATCATGTACTTGCAATAACATACGACTTTCTAATTGACGATCCTTCAACGTTTGCTCCATACGAACCATTGCTAGCTTAATGATATCAGCGGCAGTTCCTTGAATTGGGGTATTCATCGCAATTCGTTCTGCAAATGAACGTAAGTTAAAGTTAGATGAATGAATATCCGGAACATAACGACGACGATCGAGTAACGTTAGAATATAGCCATTACTTTTCGCCTCTGCTACGATATCATCCATATATTTACGAACACCACTAAAAATGTTGAAATATTGTTCAATAAATTGAGCTGCTTCTTTTCTCGTAATTCCTAGATTCTGAGACAGACCAAAATCACTAATACCATATACAATCCCGAAATTAACTGCTTTGGCTGAACGACGCATATTGCTATCTACTTCTTCAGCAGTTACGCCGAAAACATCCATCGCTGTCTTCGTGTGGATATCCATATTATGAATAAACGCTTCTTTTAATTTCTCATCGCCTGAAATATGTGCCAATACACGTAGCTCAATTTGTGAGTAATCTGCTGCCAATATCGTCCAACCCGCTTCAGAAGGAACAAATGCTTTGCGAATTTTTCTTCCTTCTTCAAGCCTAATTGGAATGTTTTGCAGATTAGGGAATTGGCTACTAAGTCTGCCTGTAGCAGCAATTGTCTGACGATAGTACGTATGAATCTTTCCAGTAGCGGGATTAACTTCTTTCAATAATCCCTCAACATAAGTTGATTGAAGCTTAGAGAGCTGTCTGAAGTTCAATATATGAGCGATGATTGGATGATAAGGCGCTAGTTCTTCTAATACTTCCGCATCAGTGGAATATCCTGTTTTAGTTTTTTTCTTCGCAGGAAGAGCTAACTTCTCAAAGAGAACTTCTCCTAATTGCTTCGGTGAACTAATCTTGAATTCCATGCCTGCTAGTTCATAAATACTCGCTGTAATTAGTTTAAGTGCAGCTTCAAGCTCAACACCTTGATTTTCTAATTCACTACTTGCTACTTTAATACCCTGTAGCTCCATTTTCGCAAGAATACGTGATAATGGTCCTTCAAGATCGTAATAAAGTGAAAGCATAGACATCCCATCTAATTCTTCATTTAATAGCGGAACTAGTTTTTCAACCGTTCTTGCCTTCAATGCAAGATGCTGGAACAGCTTCTCTTCCTCTGGTAACTTCAACTTTGCACCTTTACCATATATTTCATCATCTGAAACTAGTCCGTATACGTTATGTCGCTCAGCTATCGTATATAGCAGTTGGTTACCGTCAGTAGGATCTAATAAGTAAGCAGCCAGTTGCACATCAAATTTCGCACCGCCAAGCTTTACACCAATCCAACTTAATACCAATTCGGATTTGTGGAGATCGTATCCGTACTTAGGCTTGTCTTCATTAGCTAGCCATTCGCAGAATGGTTGTAGGTGTGGCTCAGTCAATAGATTTTTCGCAATAACATACACATCATCTTGGAAGGAAATAGACAACCCTTCAAAGCTTGCTTGATGCGGGTTATCTCCTATTGCTTCTATATATAAACCGTGCTCAGAACTTTGCTGAATTGCTTGCATAAGGTCATTCACTTCATTTGCATCATTGTCATTAGCGATAACATGAATGCGTAATGATTCAATAGCAGAGCGAGCTTCCTCCACAGAAGAACCACTTTCAGTTGATAATTGTAATCTCTCAATGAGTGATTTGAATTCTAATTTTTGCAATTGCTCCGCAAGTCGACTATGATCGTAACCATTAAATTGCATTTGATCTTCATTGTATTCGAGCGGAACTTCACGGAAAATTGTTGCTAACTTCTTACTCATAATAGCTGATTCTTGATTGTTCGTTAGATTTTCTTTCAATTTCCCTTTTTGTGCATCTAGATTAGCTAATACTTTCTCAACGCTAGGGAATTGATGCAATAGTTTAAGTGCTGTTTTCTCACCTACACCAGGTACTCCTGGAATATTATCTGAAGTATCACCCATTAGACCTTTTAGATCAATAATTTGTAGCGGAGTTAATCCATATTTCTCAGTAATCGTTTCAGGAGAATATAACTCAATCTCACTTACTCCTTTTCGAGTAAGTGCAATCGTTACATGCTCTGAAGCAAGTTGCAGCATATCCTTATCACCGGATACAACCATCGTCTCTACACCTTGCTGATCCGCCAATTTCGTTAACGTACCAATAATATCATCAGCCTCATAACCTGACAGTTCATATTGCTGTATTCCAAAAGCTGTTATCAGATCTTTTAATATAGGAAATTGTTGTGATAACTCAGGAGGAGTTTTTTGACGTCCACCTTTATAATCCTCGAATTGTTCATGTCTAAAGTTAACTTTACCCGCGTCAAAAGCTACAAGAATATGACTTGGCTTATGCTCTTCAATCAGCTTCAAAAGCATGGTCGTGAATCCATATATCGCGTTTGTTTGCATGCCTGAAGAATTCGTAAGAGGTGGCATAGCGAAAAATGCACGATATGTAATACTATTTCCATCAATTAACATCCATTTACTCATATGTGAAGCTGCACCTCATTCTATTAACAATTTAGTTCTTATTCATACTTATAGTCTACTCATTACATTAGCTTTACACTAATGAAAAGTTACATTTAAGTATATGTTACTATGATACCACAAAAAGGACCTTCCCTAATCATTACGATTATAGGAAAGTCCTAATTTGTTCATTATTTTTATGCATTTAGATCAGGCCTTTTCCCAGTAACAAGGTAGACCACACTTTCGCCGATATTTGTCGCATGGTCACCAAAGCGTTCCATATATCGTCCAACAAAGCTTAACAATTGAGCTTGCGCAATATTACGTGGATTTTCCATCATAAGAAGTAACAATTCACGCATCATCTGACCATAAAGCGCATCTACTTGATCATCATCTTTAGCCATCTTATAAGCAAGATCAACATTTTCATGAACAAATGATTGAATCGCTTCATATGTCATATTACGAATAATTTCACCCATACGTGGCAGATCAATAATCGGTTTAATTAATGTTTCCCCATCAATCTTAATGACAGCTTTAGCAACATCAAGTGCAAGATCACCCATACGCTCAAGATCATTAGCAATACGGAAGGCTGCAATAATTCTCCGCAAATCTTTGGCAACTGGCTGTTGTGTCGCGATAAGCTTCAAACCTAACTCAAGAATTTTCTCTTCCATGTCGTTTACATGAATGTCATTTGCAACAACTTCTTTGGCTTGCTCAATATTATTATTCTTCAATGCCGTAACTGCCTTATCAATGGCACCCTCAACTAACTCTCCCATTTCCACAAGCCATTGATTCAATTGTTCAAGCCCTTGATCAAACTCTTTACGCATTATCACAAAAGATTCCTCCCCATATATAGAGCCTTAATAAAATCAATAATTAACTAACAAAAAGCGCCGCGATTCTTTGAACAATCCAAGAGGTTGGTTCAATAGGAGCCACTCTCCGATGCAAGCACTATCACGAAGACGCGATTCTTTGAACGATCCATGAGGATGGTTCAATAGGAGCCCCAGACCTACCAGAGATGCTTACACCACTTCGAAGCATAGATCGCTTGTCAGTACCAAGAAGATGACATGAAGCTAGTGAAGCGAAGCGCGGAGTGTACGTTATTGGTACACCGCTACTTGCGCAAGCGATGAATGGCATATTCGATGTCGAATAACCATCGTGAGCGTAATCATCGTAATCACAAGTGATCAGCCGAAGCGTCCTGAGATGTAGTCTTCGGTACGCTTATCCCCCGGATTAGAGAATAATTTCTCGGTTTCGTCGAACTCAATAACTTCACCATTTAAGAAAAATACCGTTTGATTAGATACACGTGCTGCTTGATGCATATTATGTGTAACCATTACGATCGTATATTTGTCACGAAGATCTTGAACAAGTTCCTCAATTTTCAAAGTAGAGATTGGATCAAGAGCAGAAGTAGCTTCATCCATTAACAAGATGTCAGGATTAACAGCTAATGCACGTGCAATACATAAACGCTGTTGTTGTCCACCTGAGATCGATAGCGCTGAACGTTTCAAGTGATCCTTCACTTCATCCCAAAGCGCCGCTGATTTTAAGCTTGTTTCTACAATCTCATCTAATTCTTTCTTGTTAGTCGTGCCGTGTAGACGTGGACCATATGCGATATTATCATAGATTGATTTAGGGAATGGATTAGGCTGTTGGAACACCATACCTACTTTTTTTCGAAGCGTTTCTACGTCAACCTCATTAGAATAAATATCCGTACCACTAATGGTTAGTTGACCCTCAATTCTAGTCCCGATAATCATATCATTCATACGATTAAGCGTACGAAGCAATGTCGATTTACCGCATCCTGATGGCCCAATAAATGCTGTTACTGCTTTTTCAGGAATCGTTAAATTTACCTTCTTCAATGCGTGGAAATCTGTATAAAATAAATCTAAGTCTTTTGCTTCAATCAAAGTAGCCATAACTCATTCCCTCATTTCTGTTCGTAATTAATTAAAATTTCTTCTGGTATCTGTTACGAATAATAACAGCGGAGATATTTAACAAGATCAGTATAGCTAGCAAAATAATAATTGCACTTGCTCCCAAATCTTTGAATTCTACTTGTGGTCTAGAAATCCAGTTGTAAATTTGAATAGGCATTGCTGTAAATGCATCGGTAAGACTTTGCGGCAGAAAAGCTACATACGTTGATGCACCGACAATTATTAGTGGTGCTGTTTCACCAATCGCACGAGAAACTGCTAGGATGACTCCCGTTAATATTCCTGGAATAGATGACGGTAACACAGAACGTGATACAGTTTGCCACTTCGTAGCCCCTAAAGCGAAGGAAGCATCTCTTCTTGAACGTGGGACCGCACGAATTGCCTCTTGGGAAGCCACGATAATAACCGGTAGTACTAACAACGTCATCGTTAACGCACCTGATATTAAACTCTTCTCTAGTCCTAACATACGAACAAACAATGCAAGACCTAAAATACCGTAAACGATAGACGGAACACCAGCTAATGTACTAATATTCAATTGCACTAACCGTGTAAACTTATTCTTCGGCGCATATTCCTCAAGATAAATAGCAGCCCCTACACCCATAACGAAAGATAGTGGGATCAAGATCAATAAAATGTAAAGTGATCCTATTAATCCCGATTTCATCCCAGCATTTTCCGCTTTACGTGATGGGAAGTTAGTGAACAAATCAGGAGATAAATGTGCCCAACCATCAATAATGATATCTATAATTAGCACCGTTAATGCAATAATTCCGACAGATGTTGCTAGCAGGAAAAGAGTATGCAACAAGTGATCTTTGAGACGCCGATTAGCGATTTGTTGACGATTTGCATCTTGAAATATATTCATCTTAGTACTCCTCTCTAAAGCGTCTTGAAATGTACTGTGCAAGAATATTCAATAAGAAAGTAAAGATGAACAATGTCATACCTACTGCGAAGATAGATCCATACTCTATACTTCCACGCGCTACATCACCCAAGCTTACTTGTACGATGTAAGCAGTCATCGTCTGGATACTATCCAAAGGGTTAAATGTTAAGGTTGGTGTAGAACCTGCTGCCAGCGAGACAATCATCGTTTCACCTAAAGCTCTAGAAAAAGCAAGAACCGCTGATGAAACAATTCCAGAAAACGCTGCTGGTACAACGATTTTCAATGCTACTTCAAATCTAGTTGCACCTAACGCATAAGCACCATCTCTTAATGATCTTGGCACTGCACTCATAGCATCTTCACTTAATGAACAAATCATCGGAATAATCATAATCCCTACAGCAATACCAGCACTTAAAGCGTTGTATACACCCGCTCCTGGGAAAATAAACTGTATAACAGGAGTAATAATACTAATTGCAAAATATCCATAAACAATGGTAGGAACACCTGCTAATACTTCGAGTATTGGCTTTATGATTCTCCTTACTTTGTCTGGTGCATATTCAGATAAATATATAGCGCTAGCTAATCCAATGGGTAAAGCCACAACGATTGCAATCGTTGTAATCATTAAAGTACCAGTAAGAAGCGGTAAAATACCGAATCTTTGGGGCTCTATGAGAGCAGACCATTTTGTTCCAAATAGGAAGTCCTGAATTGGAACTACTTTGAAGAAGTTGATCGTTTCAGATAATAGCGTGACCACAATGCCTATCGTCGTTAGAACGGATACAATCGCACATAAAAATAGTAGTACAGGCATCACTTTATTCATTTTACTTACACGACTATTTTTAAATGGATTGCTATACTCATTAGCATCTGCGCTCAATGTTGACTGTGACTTGTTCGGCATTACTTTGCCTCCCTTATTGTTTACAATTCTTTAACATATTGTTGAAAAAAAAGAGATGCCGCAAGACACCACCTTTTTCTCTTTTAATATCTGTTCAAAAAGCAGGCGGTTAAGCAATCCACGATACTTCGTTGTTAAAGTCTGCTTTTTGAACTACCTCTTTTACAATTTTCAATGTACGTACTTATTTAATAAGAGCTTCAACATTTGCAAGTTGCTTAGCATACTCTTCATCTGGAAGACCTACATAACCAACCTCAGCAGATAGTTCACCAGCATTTTGTACATAGAATTTCATGAACTCAGCAACTTCTGGACGAGCCATTTCAGCATTGTTTACATAGATGTAAAGCTCACGAGATAGAGGAGAGTATGAATTGTCTTTAATTGTATCGAAAGTTGGAGTAACTGGACCATTACCACCATCAATTGGAACAACTTTCAATGTATCTTGGTTAGCTTCATAGTAAGCAAATCCGAAGTATCCAATACCGTTAGGAGTACCAGCAACACCAGTTACAAGTGTATTATCATCTTCTGAGAAAGTAACGCCATCCGTTTTCATTGATACATCTTTCAGAGCAACTTCAGCGAAGTAGTCATACGTACCAGAATCTGCTCCTGGGCTATAGATTACGATTGGTTGAGCTGGCCATTCAGCACGAATGTCAGACCAGTTTGTAGCATTACCTTCAACAGAGAAGATCTTAGTTAACTCTTCAACTGTTAAGTGATCGATGAAATCATTTTCTTTACTAACTACTACAGAAAGACCATCGTATGCTACAGTTACTTGTGTATGTTCGATACCAGCTGCTTTAGCTGCTTCTACTTCTTTATCCTTCATTGGACGAGATGCATCAACAATTGCAATTTCACCAGCAATGAATTGTTCCATACCGCCACCAGTACCAGATACACCTACTGGAACACGTACATCTTTATGAACTACGTTGAATTCTTCTGATACAGCTTCTGTAATTGGGAATACAGTAGAAGAACCATCTATTTTAATTTCACCGCTAAGCTTAACTTCCGGAGTTACCGGCTCATTTGTAGTATTACCTGCTGTTGCATTGTTTGATGTGTTATTGGCTGTGTTATTTGCTGCACCTTCATTTGTATTGCCACATGCTGCAGTGAATACTAGCATTGCTGCCATTGTGAATGTAAGAATTCCTTTAATTGTCTTGTTCTTAATCAACTTAACCACTCCTCAGTTTTAATTTCCCTCTTTGTTTAAGTATTTCATTTATTATTCCTTACAGGTTTAATATTACTAATAGATTGTTAATCTCGTATTTTTATAATGTAAACACTATGTAAAATATTTTTACAAACATCATTGCAATGTTTACATATTCATCTCGTTAAGCTTTTTCAACTCATTGACTGTTTTATTGGCTTGATCATTAGCATGTAATGCCTGCTCACCAATTAGTTGCAGGTTATTTTTGTTCTCAGCTACCATCTTAAATAACGATAAAAATATCGATTCTGTATCTGAAATTAACTTGTCACTTTGTAAACCTATTTGTAATCCTTCATCAGTAATCTCTACCGTATCTGATACAACAGTAACGATCTTTTCAACGGAATGAGATATTCTTGAAGCAGATTGTTTCGTTTGTCCTGCCAAATTCATTACCTCTTGAGCAACAACAGTAAATGCTCTGCCGTGCTCTCCTGCTCTGGCTGCTTCGATCGTAGCGTTGATTGCTAACAAATTACTTTGCTCTGACAATTCATGAACGATCGAAGTAATTTTCTTAATATCGTTTACACTGCCTTGAAGCTCTGTAATTTGTGATTGTTGCTTCCTAGCATTTAAGCTAATAATTTCTAAAGTATTCGTTAACTTATGGAGCATTGTCTTGCCTTCCAATGTGAAATTAACCATTTCATCAGATTTTTCACCACTACTTTTTGCGGCTTGCTCTACATTAACAATCTCGTTAACAATTCGCTTAATTCGTTCTTGTGAGGAATAAATTAAATATTGTTGCTCTTCTTTTAACTTTTGTTGCAGGTGATTAGATAACTGAAGTAAGCTAGACATTGTTAATATTCCTTCGACGATTTGGCCATCAGTTACAATGACACAGTCGTATAAACGATCGCCTTTGCGATTCAATGCCATTTCAATAATATGACTAGGTGAGTCTCTTCTATCTACTATTAAAGGTTCTTTATCTGCCAATTTCTCAATTGGCTTCTCACTGAACAAATCTGCACTAAAACGTTGACTTAACCGTCTAAATAGTTCATTGCGCATCATTAAGCCTATAGGTCTACTCAATCCATCTACAATAACAACACACTCATGCTCTGGATTATTACGGAATATTGCTAACGTTTGCTCGCAATTCATATCGGGTGATATACAAGGTGTTTTGGAGATAACATTTATTAGTAATTGATCCTCTTGTTGAAATTGAGACATCCCTGTTAATTGTGTAGTCACTGCCTTTTCTGACATCGCCTGCATCACTTCATCTCCTTCTTTTCCAATCATTACAAGATTACTATAGAGGAGAAGCGTTAGCGTACATGCAAAGGTTTGTAAATTAATTATTAAATTTCGTATTTTTGATTGCAATTTCAGATTCTTTTGTATTGCTATGTGGTTGATGAGTTATATAATGAGGATAGTTAAGTGATGCTTTCGATGTACTTTTCTTATATCGAAATATCCCGTGAAGTAACAAAAAGTTTAAGGAGTGGTTATATTGGAGGCAGTTAACGAGCGTGTATCATATGATAACCCTCTTTTAAGTATTAAAGTATTTCAGACCCAGCGTGTTCATAATACTAGGACTGATTGGCACCACCATAAACAACTTGAATTACTTTTAATAGTGAATGGCCAATTAGATATGTATATGGAAGCAGAAAGTATGATTCTGAGGGCAGGAGATGTATGTATTATTGGTACTTCTGAACTTCATCGTGATTACTGCTCAGAAGATCTTGATTATATTGTCGTGCAGTTTGATCTGGAGCATTTCTTCGATCAAGGATCGATTTCATATATGCGATATTTCTCAGAAACACATGTACCTTTAAGTCATGCGAATTACATCTTCCATGAAAATGAAACAGTAAAACAAGAAACTGCAAACTGCATTAGTCAAATACTGAATGAAGCTTCTACTCGCCAACGAGGATATGAAATAGCTGTAAGCATACTCATTAAACAAATCTTGTTAATCTTGTTACGCAATGATCACAAGAAAGTACTTGCCGAACAAGATTCCTTCGATAAAGTAAGATTGAAACCGGTGCTCGATTATGTTGAGGAACATCTTACTGATCGAATTCAGGTAGAAGAAGTGTGCAGAATAGCGAACATGAGCTACTACTACTTCGTAAAATACTTCAAAAAATCAATTGGCTTCTCATTTACTGAGTATGTAAATTATCGAAAAGTCAAACGTGCTGAAAGATTGCTGCTCACAAAGGATATAAGCATTACTGAAATAGGTGAAAAAATAGGGATGCCGAATATGGCTCATTTCTATAAAATGTTCAAAAAACATAATGATTGCTCACCAAAGCAATATCAGAAAAAAATGTTGCAATGGAAACCCGATCATCAAAGTGAATAAAATCAAAAAAGCGCAGATTCTTCGAATTCGAAGAATCTGCGCTTTTGTTTATCTGTACAATCCTACGAAGCATAATCACTACTGAAGTTAGCGAATCTTTGAACAGTCCAAAGGAAAGTTCAACAGGAGCACCTCTCCCAGACAACACCATAAAATCTTTCAAACCTTCGAAAAGTCTGTTCAATGGTTATCTGCACAAACCTACGAAGTATAATCATTACTGAAGTTAGCGAATCTTTGAACAGTCCAAAGGAAAGTTCAACAGGAGCTCCTCTCCCAGACAACACCCTCAAATCTATCAAACCTTCGAAGAGTCTGTTCATTGGTTATCTGCACAAACCTGCGAAGTATAATCACTACTGAAGTTAGCAAATCTTTGAACAGTCCAAAGGAAAGTTCAACAGGAGCACCTCTCCCAGACAACACCCTCATATCTTTCAAACTTTCGAAGAGTCTGCTTTTTGTTTATCTTTACAAACCTACGAAGTATAGTCACTACTAAAGTTAGCGAATCTTTGAACATTCCAAAGGAAAGTTCAACAGGAGCTCCTCCCCAGATTACACCCTAAAATTTTTCAAACCTTCGAAGCATTATCGGTTGTCAGCACCGAGAAGATGACATGAAGCTAGTGAAGTGAGTAGCACAGCGTACGTTTTGTGTACGTGAGCACACGGAGCAAGCGATGAATGGCATATTCGAAGTCGAATAATCTTCGTTAGCATAGTCAGCGTGATCACAATCGATCTAAAAAGAGAAGCTTGTACATCCTATTTCAAGGGCTGCACAAGCTTCTTCGGCATCACAAGTTTATAACCGACACCACGTATAGATTCAATTCTTACAGATTGCTGTTCTAGTTCTAGCTTTTTACGAAGAGAACTCACATGTACATCTACTGTGCGTTGTCCACCAATGTAATCGAAGCCCCACACGACATTCATTAAATCATCGCGACTTATTACCATACCTGGACGTTGCACGAGATACAATAACACTTCAAATTCTTTAGGTCTCAGCGAAATCGGCTGTCCTTGTACATTGACCTCATACTTTTCAGGATAGATAGACAATTCCCCTGCTTGTATCACTTTTTCGTTAGAAAGAAGTGGTTTCGGATCCTCGTTTTGCGTTCTACGTAAAACTGCTGATACTCGTGCAAGCAGTTCCGCAACACCAAATGGTTTTGTAATATAATCGTCTGCGCCATGTTTCAAACCCTGTACGACTTCTTCTTCAGCATTTCGAGCTGTTAGTATAACAACCGGAGTACGCACATTATTTTGATGCAGGCGATTCAAAATTTCAAAACCATTCATACCTGGAAGCATGATATCCAAAATAATAAGATCAAAATTCCCTTGTAACGCGGCTTGCAGACCATCCCCACCATGTTCAATAACGGTCGTATCATAGCCTTCTTGAATTAAATTATAAGATAACAACCTTGATAATGTCGGTTCATCCTCGATAACTAATATCTTATTCGACATGTTCCTACCTCCAAAAGCTACACGTACAATAAGCCGCAAGCATTATTTCTAATTAACAGTGTAACATTAATATAAAAGTTAGGTAAATATAAATATTAAGCATGTTCAAAACATTCGCTTGTCAGTACCGAGAAAATGCCATGAAGCTAGTTACGCGCGGAGCGGAGTGTACGTTATTGGTACACGAGCACCAGAGCAAGCGATGATTGGCAGTTTCGGCGTCGAATCAACTTCGAAGCAATCGCATCGTGATCACAAGTGACTCTTTTTGAACTACCTCTCATTGTATGCTTGGTAATTCAATCGTAAATTTGGTACCTACTCCAACAGTACTGCTTACAGTTATTGTTCCTTTATGCAATTCAACGAGATGTTTCACGATCGACAATCCAAGACCTGTTCCACCTGAAATACGTGAACGAGCTTTATCTACACGATAGAATCGCTCAAAAATCCGTGGAAGGTCTTTCTCAGGAATACCAATCCCCGTATCCGATATAGAAATCAAAATGTTTTCCTCTTTCGTCTCAGATATGACGATATTAATAGAACCACCTTCTGGTGTGTAATTTATTGCATTACTCAATAAATTAACTAGAATTTGACGAAGTCGATCTTCATCTGCTTCCATATAAAACTCTTCTGGTGAAGTCATATTAACATTAATATTTTTACGCATCGCACTGACTTCAAGAATAGCAATCGTATTTGACATAAATTCATTAATATCAACTGGAGTTAACATTAATGGAGCACGCCTAGATTCGATTTTTGATAATTCTAGTATATCACCGATTAGGCGATTCAATCGTTCACTTTCATCATATATAATTTGCAAGAAAGAGCGCGTCGTTTCTTCGTCTTTCACAACGCCACCAAGCAAAGTCTCAGCAAATCCTTTCACTGCAGCGATTGGTGTTTTAAGCTCATGCGATACGTTAGCAACAAATTCACTGCGCATCCTCTCAAGACGTCTAATCGCCGATACATCTTGTAGGACAAGTAGAATACCACCAAAATCCGAACTGTTCCCATGATAGATTGGAACAAGATTTAGTTCTAACAAACGTTCCTCTGGATAGTAGAACGTAATTTCTTCATGAATAAATTCCTTCGTATCATAACCTTCCACGATTAATTGTGAAAGTTCATATTGTTGCTTGATGTCACTATACGGTTTTCCGATTAACTTACGAGCTGATACACCAAGAATATTTTCAGCCCGTTCATTCATAATAAGGATAGCACCATTAGCATCCATCATCACTACACCATTAATCATATTAGAAAGTACACTTTGTAGATGGTTCTCATTCTGACGAATTCTAGCCATTTGGATTTGAAGGCTTTCTGCCATTGCATTAATCGCATTGCCTAGTTCCCCTATTTCATCCTGCTTAATACCTTCCACACGTGCACGATAATCCATATTTTTAATACGCTTAGCAACTTGTGTAATTTTTTCTAGTGGTTTTGTTAAGCTAAGTGCTATCCGATAACTTGTTAACGCCGCAATAACAAATAATATAATTAACCCAACGATAAGTACCATCGTTAAACTATTTATCGACTGTTCCACTTCATCAAGGCTCATTGCTAGTCTAATGACATACGTATCATCAATGATTTCGTTCGTTACAGGAATCGCAACATAAAGCATGTTTTTATGAAGCGTATCACTAGGACGAATACTCTTTCCTATACCCGTTTCCAAAGCACCACTGACTTCTTCGCGACTACTATGATTGTCCATTTCAGATGCCTTAAAGCTAGAATCTCCAAGCACGGTTCCATCTGATTGAATAAATGTAACGCGAGAATCCATTAGTTCTTGAAGCATTTCTGCTTGATCTGTGTAGTAATTAATAACTTCGTCATTATCACCTGACACCCAATCCATTTGTGCTGCAATTAGACGCATTTCTCTTTCAAGCGTTTCTTCTAGTACTTGAATATGATTTTCTTTGAATGTTTTCAACATTAATAATCCTGAGGCAACAACAGATAATGCGATCATGGAAATAATAATAATAGTTAGTCTAGTGCGAAAACTTAACATTGTTCCCTCTCCTTGAATAGATAATACTACCATCGTACCCCTGTCTAGTTACTTTGGCTATACGTTCGATTATTAATTTTTTGTAAAAATAACGAGTATAAAGTTGCTATTGGTTGCTGTAATAATACCCCGATAAGAATAGGTACTGCAGTACTAGGACTGAAATAACTCATTGCAATAACAATTCCTAATGAAACATTTCTTATCCCTGAAGCATACGACATCGTTACTTGTAGTGCCAAATCATTTTTACTCATTACTGTAACATAACCTATTGCATAACTTACTATAATGATCAAGATGGAAAAAGGAATGATTTTAACAATATCACTTTTTAGATCATGCAGGAAAGGCGTAATAGCAGAAGCGTTCAATAGTATGACGATAACAAAACAAAGTTTAGACAATGGTGCAACGACCGGCTTAACTTTATTTTGTATTGTACCTTTAGACCATTCATTCAAAGCGATTCCTACTATCGTTGGCAGCACGACTATTAATAATAAATCAATCATCATCTCACTTGTATCCACTACAATTACACGACTAAAAAATGTATTTAATCCAATTGTAATAATAAATGGACTTAACAGCGAATCAATAACAACAATCGCTAATATTAGAGAGACGTTCCCGCCCGTCATTGACACCCACATCACTGATGATATTCCAACAGGTATTAGTGTGAACATGACAAGACCTACTACGTATGGAGAATGATATCCAAATATAAGCCCTGCAAATACGTACACAATAATGGGTACTAAGATATGAATAATAATTAGAAAATAAGATATTTGCAATGGTTTCGCAATAACATCTCTCACTTGTTGTAAACGACAACCGATCGCCATCGCTACAGTAACAAAGGCAAACAGATAAGGTACTAAACCAACATACCCACTTATTGGTTCACCAAAGTAGATACCCATGATCATAACAAACGGAACAATAAGAAACATATATTTTTCAAACCTGTCATTTATAGTTAGACCGAATGAAGCCATTGTTGTTTTCCTCTTTCCAATATCTAGTTGTTTCTATCAATAAAGGTTATAATTAATGATGAGAAGAAAATATAGTAGTTGCCTACTCGACATCAAGCAGCAGATGAGGTGAAAAAATGAATAATAGTCATTATGTAAAAGCCATTTTTCAGATGCAATATGTCTCTCGTTGGCAAGAGTTTTCTCCAAGATACAAAGACAATGCAGCTAGTCATAGTTTTCGATGCGGAGCAATTGCTGTACTAATAAGTATAATAGAAACTCGATTATACCATAAGCCAATCTTACCGTCTGAATTAATTGGTAAAGCATTACTTCATGATTTGAACGAAACAGTAACAGGCTCTATTAAATATGTTACAAAAAAGGAACAAACTCTTTCACCACATATTCAGAAATTAGAAAACGAAGTTAATAAAGAACTCGTAGCCTATCTATCTAAGTCACTTCAACCTAGTTTCACAGAATATATTGTGCAAGCAGAAGATAATAGTTATACAGGTAATCTTGTGAAAGCGATCGATTCTTTCGATGCGATGCTTTTCTGTAGACGTGAAAGTAATTTACAACATCAAAGTTATTTTACTGAACGTTACGAACAATTACGGAATTTATTAATGCAAAGTGATTTTGAATCTATTCGTTGGTTACTATTAGCGTTAGAGCAAGATGAAGGTATTGCACAATTTCTCGATTATATCCTTAATCTAGATCTCATCGATCGTTGGGGCGGTAGCTTTAACCTTATTCCAGATAATGATGCCACACACTCTTTCCGAGTTGCTGCCTTATGTCTTTTTAACGCTCATTTGGAAAAAGAGAAATATAATATGGAGCATATCAATATGTATGCCATACTTGGGAAATCAATTATGCATGATGTAGTTGAAGGGGTCAGCGGAGATGTTGCTTCACCGATCAAACGCTCATCTATCGAAATTAAACAAGCGTTCATCAATTATGAGCAACAAGTTGCAAGAGATATGGTAAGTAACTTACCTGCATTCATGCAAGAAGATATGATGGATTTTCTCGTACATGCCAAAGATGACAGTTATGAAGGCTTATTAGTCGATATCGCCGATAAACTTGACGCACTTATTAAAAGTAATCTTGAAATGCGCAACAATCTACATTATGTCAGCAAGTACGAGCAACAATTGACACATATTCAGCATCACTATGAAAATCCATCCGTTATTTTCTTCCTCGCATATATACTACACGATATTACTTACGATCACTTTATGAGATAAATGAATAGTACTTATTCGTCATTCGATTGTCTTAATGACTTAGCATAAGTAGCTATATCTCGATATAATGCTTTCCAGTTAGAGTTAGCTGTTAGAGGAGGTGTAGCTTGAGCTACACTCTCCTCTTTTTGCGGTTCACTGAGTTCTTTTCGTTCAATTGTAGTAGTAATCTCATCCATAGAGATTTTCCCCTCTCGAGGTTGAGATACTTCTGATATACCTACATTATTTTCTTTATTCATTCCGATCACTCCTTAAGCCAAGAGTCTCGTAGTGTAAACAATTCTTTCAAATCATCTGTACTTAACTCCGTTATCCATTGATCCGATTGACGCACGATTTGATCGTTTAGTTGTTGTTTACCATCAATCATCTCATCAATTTTTTCTTCCAATGTACCGATCGTTATAAATTTGTGTACTTGAACCTGTCTTGTCTGACCAATCCGGAATGCACGATCTGTCGCTTGGTTTTCAACGGCTGGATTCCACCAACGGTCGAAATGAATAACATGATTGGCTGCTGTTAAGTTCAGACCCGTACCACCAGCTTTTAACGACAATACGAAAGCGACGTGTGGAATCGATTCATCTTGGAATGCTTCAATCATTTCATCCCTTTTTTGCTTCGGAATTGCTCCATGCAAATAAGGCACTTTTATCTCATAACGTTGTTCCAAGATTCGCTGGATTTGATTACCCATTTCAATATATTGCGTGAAGATTAGACAACGCTCACCTAACTCAGCAATTTCATCAACAAGCTCGACTAATCGTTCAAGCTTACTTGAACGTGTAATCTCCCACTGTTTCTTCGTTTCTTGATGTAGTAGTAATGCTGGATGATCGCATAGTTGCTTTAACTTCGTTAATGATCCAAGAATTAAACCTCTACGTTGCATAGGCGTTTCTTTATGAAGTTTTTCAAGCAATTCACTTACGATACCTTCATACAGTGATACTTGTTCTGTAGTAAGTGGCATAAAGCTTTTGGCTTCTTGCTTCTCAGGCAGAGATAACGATATTGTAGGGTCTTTCTTCACACGACGAAGCATAAATGGCTTCACCCAACGTTGCAATCCTGCAATACGTTTCTCATCCTTCTCACGCTCAATAGGTGCTATCATCGATTTACGGAATTGATATAAGCTTCCTAAATAACCAGGATTAATAAAATCATAGATTGACCATAGTTCCGTTAATCTATTCTCCATCGGAGTACCTGTAAGTGCAATACGTTGCAGAGCTTGAAGCTTTCGGATTGCTCCAGCTTGTTTCGTATAAGCATTTTTAATATTTTGAGCCTCATCTAAGCAAAGTGAATCCCACTGATAAGTTTGAAGATCATCAGAATCAATTTGTGCCAATGCATAGGACGTAATGACTAGATCAGCATCTTTTATTGATTGTTCAAATTGAGCATCGCGAGGTCGTTTCGTACCATAATGTAGAACTACATTTAAGCTTGGTAAAAAGCGCTTCAATTCTCTTTCCCAGTTCCCAATTACTGAAGTTGGGCAGATCAGCAAAGATGGCGCTTCACCTTTACGTAAGTGATGGTGTTTCACGTAAGACAAGTAGGCCATGTATTGAATTGTTTTCCCTAGACCCATGTCATCAGCTAGTACTGCACCTAATCCAAATTGGCGCAAGAAAATAAGCCATGAGGCACCTTGCTGTTGATATGGGCGTAATTCTCCAAGGAATGTTGACGGACTTTCAATTAACGGAATATCTTGAACATTTTGCAATTGCATTAACCATTTTTTCAAATGATCATTCAACTCTATTTCTGTTTCTAGGTCATAATCAAGTTCTTCATCTATCCAATCAGCATGTTCACCTCGTAAATGCATTTGCAGAACATCACTGAATGAAAGACCTTTTTTACGATGAACGTTTTTCAACCATTTTTTAACTTGAGCAACATCTTCAGCACTCAAATATACCCATTGATCTCCAAGTTTAACTAATTTCCGATTGCTTGCTGCAATACTCATAAAATCTTCTTCACTGATCTCTTTGTCACCAATTGCAAATTTCCAATCAAACTGTACAATTTGATCTAACCCAAACATCGGTTCAGCAGCTGATCCTAAGGAGGATTTCACTTTCCCCTTCATTTTCAGCTTACGATTTTTAACGCTTTCCCACCACGCAGGCAATATTACTTTACAACCTGCAGATAATAGAGTCGCACTTTCATACTCTAAAAATTTCCAAGCCTCATCTTCTGTTAATGGATGTTGCAGGACATCATATTCGTCGCTTATTAACGTATTGTCAATGACACCTTGATATCGTAGACGTTCACGTTGCAGCTTCTCCGGTAATGTATCACTCCATGGCTCATTAATTGGGGTAGCTATCCCATCGCTATTAATCATTGACCAATTCTGAGTCATATTATTAAAACTTAGACTATACCATTGCTCATCATTCACATTATATATGGATGTTCGGAGGAACCAAGTTTTAGAACGATCCGTCGGCTCATGTAGAGCTATTGCAAGTTTATATGGCAATACATCCTCTTTAAAACCTATCGCCGTTAACCATTCTTCTTCATCAGAAACTTTATTCATCAGCAATGCATCGCCTGTAACATCCAGAAGTGTATTCCAGCTACGTCTTACCGTCGATTCATTCTCAATAATATCATTCACAATTTGACTGAACCAATGTCCGATTCCATCAAAACCAAATTGTTTCGCTTTATCCCACCATGTATCAATCTGCTCAATAGGGACCGTATGTTGGAGGGGGCGCCATGCTGTCGCATTCGTATTCCAATTCGCAGTTTCCGGCTCAAACTCTCCATTTTCCAAGCACTTCAAATAGAACTGCGCTAATTGTTGCAGTAATAGTAAACGCTCTGAATACTGTATATTTAGTAAAGTTAAAGGTGCAGGAGCTGCCAAAAACTCTAACGCTTGTTTCGGCGTTAAAATGAGAATAGTCCTACCATTTAATTTACTCTCTTCAATCTCTGTACCATACCAAGATGGTGTATGCCAACCAAATATATAACTGCGCAACTGACCGAAAGTTGTTTCCTTCCAGCCATCTACACGCAAAACAATCTCATATTTCTCTTCTCGCTTACTCCAAATTCCATCTAAAGCCAAAGGCTGTATGCCGAAACTCATTTTCATTACAATAACTTTCCTTTCAGAAGTTCTTCCTGAAATGCTCGCAATCTGTTATAACGGCTTTGCATCATATCGAAATAACTTCTCCATACATTAGGCTTCTCTAGTTGCTCATAAAGTCCATGTAGCTTTTTCATATGCTTGGCAGCTGTTCTATAACCTTGTCGGTTTCGACTATGAATCGATAATTCAATGGCTTGATGATACATAGGTAATAACACCGACGGTGCATATTTCTCAATAGGTTGTAACTCATTTGCTTTGAAATCTTCTGGTTTTCTGCCCATATAGAGTTGCAACTCTGCCCAATCCTTATACTGCTGCTCATTTATATAATGCTCAGAAAGTGCAGCATATGAATGCGGAAGAAACTCCACCATATATTTCAGCCATTTGGAGTTACTCGGTTGTTGTTGGCTTCCTTTACGACACAATTGGAGAAATGGTCCTATCGAGCGAACTTGCTGAGTTTGAACAAAATGATCATTCAAAAAATCCATCCATAACTCGACTTGATCCCACTCACCATTACTCATTCGAGTCTCTACTATCGGATAAATAATTCGTTGCACCCGATCAAATTGACATTTTTCTAAATAATAAATTGCTTTTTCATCAGACTTTTTGCCAAGCATGAGAACCGCGATAGAGCCATATAAAAACGAAACAACATATTCGCGATTCTCATCTCGAGCAAGATTTTCTAATTGGGTAAATAACTCTTCATTTTGTTCATCATATGGTGCAAGGAAACTAATTAGTCTATAGTAAGCGTAATCCCACTCAAACATCGGCTTCTCTAAAGTAGTTGCCTTTTCAAATGTAAAGTTCATCATAGATCTTATCCATTGTCGCTCATAAGGTTGTAATGCATCATCTTGCAATAGTCCAAGTAGTTCATACAATTGAGTACTCCAAGGTTCTGCAAGACGTTTAAATGTCATTTCATGGTAATAACGACTGAAACTATCTACTGCTTGCAATGCTCTCTCACCTAGTGATATCACAAAAAATATGGAAGCACACCAATGCAATCGTTGGATAGTAGGTTGACTTGATTTTGCCATACCTTTTATCGATGTTAATGTATTAGAAAGTGGATGAAAAGAATGTTTACACTTCTTCCAATCATCACCAAAAAGCTGCATCATTTTTTGAAAAACTTCTTCTGGGTCTACCTGTTGGTTAATCTGTCCATCATTATTCTGTGCCAATGGAGAATTAGTCGTAACAGATGGAATGGAAGATGCACGCACTAGACCTAACAATTGAAAGTATGCTTGCTCAGCAAGAACCTTTCCGTTTTCCAACATTTTACAATATTGAAATAGTAATGCTGCCATATGTTCACAGTATACAGGTTGTTGGCAAGTACAACTACTATAGCGAATATGATCAGAATCGATAACTACTGCGTGAAGTTCTATATCTTTCACAATGCCATTAATCATATTGGTACTGTATACATTGACTTTTTGTACGACTTGATTTTGATATAGCTTCCATCCTTGCTTCAACACATTCGAATATGACCCTTCACTACTAAGTTGTTCAAAGGCCGTTAGCAATCGATTATACATTTGCATGCTTCTTACTTCACCTGCTTTCTACTTCAATCTGTCCATTCTATCTATTATATCAAAAAAATCGCTCAAACTATAATCATTTCCTTTTTCTTTTCATATCCAACTATAAATGAAGCTTCATTCGATCGAAATATATGAACTTACAATATAAAAAGCTATACATTAGCATTGTTCAGCTTATGTATAGCTATAAAATAATTGCGGATTAAACTGGAATTTCCACCGAAAATTCGATGTAATGTTCATCAACTGCATATACTTCTAGCTCACCTTTGTATTGCTTTACTAACTCAGATACGATGGACAGTCCAAGTCCCTGATGATCTCCGCCTTTGGAGGAGAAACCAGTATCAAATAATGGACTATTTACAGTCTGACAAGCATCTTTACAATAATTTGTTACTTTAAATATAACATACCTTCCTGCTCACGACCATATAAAATAACTTTGCGATTCTGTTCACTATGCTTAAGCACTTCATCAAATGCATTGTCGATCAAGTTACCTAGAATCCGATTAATATCTAGCGTTTTACCTGCCATGGCATGCAAATTGACACTCTTCACATCACGTACAAAATCGATTTTGAATCCTTCAGCTTGCGATATTTTGGATCTCACAAGTGCAGCAACTGTTGGATTACCTATATTAATAAAGTCATTTACATAATGTATTTCCCCGGCAATAGCCTCTGTAAACTTTTCAAGCTCATCATACATTTTCATTTTTGTTAAAGAATGAATCGTCTGAACTTGATTAATGAAATCATGCCGTTGAGAGCGAATCGATTGGAACAAAGCATTAATTTCTTCTATATAGGTATCCTGAGCAACTTGTACTGCCTGCTCACGTAATTTACGGAAATATCTCATAACGGTAATAACAATTGGTAGCATAATAGCAGTAACCATAATCGTAATTATAGCTACACGAATAATACTTTCAAGTAGTTTTTCTTGAATAAGACTGTAGTCAGATACGATAACAAGAACATACCCACCCATTTCAGAACCATTTTCATCCACCATAGCTAATTTATCGTCCGGAACTTGAACCGGGATGAACATTTTATAAGTATGACTACCACCTATTTTTTCTGTTCTACTTACATTTTCCGATTCTAAATATGCCTTTTTCACATCTTGTTCATCATAACTGGATGGAAAATCATAACTACCATACAAGACTGGTCGCTGTACGACATGTTCTCGAACTGAACCATCTTTATTTACCGTCACACTATCATTAGGGAAAGTATTTGGGTTAACAATACTTATTTCTAAAATTGAATCGTTAGCCTTTTTCAAGTTTTCAAATAAACGATCTAATCCTGTAGCCTGATTATAATTCGTCATTGCGACATTATCGACATACGGATCAATCATAAAGTTCGTTGTACCATCATAGAAGTATCCCCATTTGTATATCTTCTTATTATCAGTAGAAGCTACCTCATATGGACCTGACCAGAAGGAAGGCAGAGTCATACCTACCCATTCATGACTAATAGTTTTCAAATCATATAACTCATTGAAAATTCTGAACCAAGGATCCCAATCACGAGTACTTTTCATTAATTGAGAAGGGTCAGAAGATCGATACAATAGTATATCTTTATTGTCCATTTGCTTTAATAAAGTAATGTGAGAGATATCTAATTCAGTGGCAAGTCCAGTGAGTTGATCATTCGTTATTAGCTCGATATCATTACTTAAAGCATATTTCGCTGCAATCGATGCACTCCTTAACTCTCTGCCGATCTGATCCTCGAACATCTGCGATCCTTTACGCGTCTGTTCAACTGAACTTTCTATCTGCTTACCTAGAACTTGTAATTCTGTATCTAATTGCTCAACGAGCATGCTTCTTGTAATAAAAAAATATACACAATTATTAATAACAACAAGCAATACTATCGTGCTGATAGCCATATACCAAATGTTTCTTTGCATAGCTACTCTCCTAAAATCCATTTATGTAACTTGATTAATAATGAAAGCACTTCCTTATATTAACACATAAATGCTAAATTGAGTGTTTTTACAACTAAATTCATCTATATCATAATATGGAATAAATAAAAAAAAGACAGTTATCGTTATTATTCTCATAATAACAACATACTGTCCTCAATCTGCTCCTTCACATTGCATATCATTTGAGCCATATAGAGTATGGGAACACTTCTTAATTATATCTGAAGTTCTCCCATCTTAATTAACTCAACAACTGCTTGCGAACGACCTTTTACGTTTAGTTTTTGCATAACATTGGAGATGTGGTTCCTCACAGTTTTCTCACTGATGAAAAGTTGCTGAGCGATGTCTCTTGTCGTTTTGTCCTGTACTAGTAATTCAAATACTTCTCGCTCGCGGTTCGTTAGTAAAAATTTGCTTTTGTGGTCGTTTCCCTTCAATGTGTTTCACCCCTCCTTGCCAGGGTTTTGTGTAATACCAAGGTCAAGGGATACAGTCAACATATCATATGTTACTACCTAGGTGTTGGTGACCTATGTTAGAAAAATAGGCATTATAATTATTCTAACGATCATATTCACATTGTTATTGTTTGAATACCCACTTTTTACTACCGAGAAACTGGATAACAAGGATAATCACCGTAACTACTAATTTACTAGTTAGGGCGTGCCATTGCATGTACTCGACGACAACGTAGATCAGTGCACTTGATAATAGCAGCATCAAGCCATTCCATATAATGAACCTAATTATACGTTTTACTGCGATAATTTCATTTTTACCATACTTACTTTTAAATGTAATCGCGCTATTCCAAATATAACTATTCAACATCCCCAAACTATAAGCCATTATATTTGCAATAATATAATGTAGTGATGTCTGAATGAGTAACCAAAACACGATAAAATCTACTGCCGTGTTACTAACGCCCACTATTCCGAAAATGATAAACTGCTTAAGTGACTTTCTACTGGTTCTGTTAGAATTGTTCTTCGACTGCAGTAGTGCACCTTGTTCTTGCTCACTCATCTTGCTCACGTTTATCCACACTTCGATTACCAGTTGAATCTGTTACATTCTCTTGTGATACAACTTCTCGAACGATATATAATGGACGATTTTTGGATTCATCGTATATACGTCCGATATATTCACCGATAACCCCTAACAAGATTAGAATGATCCCGTTAAATAGTAGATTAAGCGCCATAATACTTGCCCAACCTGCTTCAGTTGAATCGGTAAATAAACGTTGATATAGAACAAAGATTAAATATACAAAACTAAATAGAGATATTAAGAAACCTACGTAAGTGGCAATACGCAAAGGCTTGTATGAAAATGATGTAATCGCATCTAGCGCAAAGCTGATCATTCGCTTTAGTGGATATTTGGTAACACCAGCAAAACGTTCTTCTCGAACGAATTCTACGCTTGTCTGCTTAAAGCCCACCCAGCTAATCAAACCTCGAACAAATCGATTTTTTTCCTTCAAACTTTTTAGAACATCGCAAACTTTTCGATCTATTAAGCGGAAATCTCCAGTATCGGTTGGCACTTCTACATTCGTCATCATTCTTAATATCCGGTAAAATAACTTAGCTGTAGACTTCTTGAACCAAGTTTCACCTTTACGTTTAATACGTTTACCGTATACTACTTCATAACCTTGCTTCCACTTCTCAATCATCATTAACATTACTTCAGGAGGATCTTGAAGGTCAGCGTCGATAATAATAATCGCCTGACCATTCGCATAATCCATCCCAGCAGTAATTGCAATCTGATGTCCAAAATTTCGAGAAAAATCAATTAATACAACTTCGTCATGTACATTTGCAAGCTCAGATATAATCGTTGCGGAAGCATCTTTACTTCCATCATTGACGAAAATTAATTCATAAGTTTCATTCGTTTGCTTCATTACTTCCGTAAGTCGTTCAAATGTCGTAGTAATTACTTCTTCCTCGTTGAACATCGGTACAATAATACTGTACATAACTGATCGAGTAGACATGCTTTATCTCCAATCTATATCGTTACTTAATGACTAGAACAACCAAGACGGGAACCATCTTAAATATTCATTAATAAACTGCTCTGAAACAACTGCACCTGATAATGCAGGATAGAATAATATGAACAAGAAGATCGCGATTGCTATAAATACATTTCTTCCTATCTTACCCCATCTATCTTTCTCTTCAATATATTTTGCAATATACATAGTACTTACAATAATGAATGGTACCATCGCAAAATAATGATATAGGAATGTTTCCCTTGGCACTAACATCCAAGGAATGTATTGCGAACCGTACGCAATAAATAACATCATTGCCTTATATTCTTTTTTGCGAATACTAATAAAGATCGTAGCGATCATTGCAAATATACCACTCCACCAAATAATCGGGTTTCCTAAAGCTACAATAGTAGAACGTAATCCAGTAGCTGTTTCACTATCCACATAGTACCAGACAGGTCGCTTCATAAATGGCCATTCCCACCAAGTTGAAGAGAAAGGATGAGAAGAAACAAGATTACTGTGGTAATTGTACATGTTTACTTGATAATCCACTAAAGCTTGCCATGTATATCCTGAAGGCAATGCTCTCAGTATAGGAATATTGGACAACGCATAGATAAGCGCTGGCACACCAATATAAAATACGATACAAATCAAGAGCGTATACACCGTGTAGGGAACAAATTTCTTTTTAATCGTTGTAAGTTGTTCGATATATTCCGCTTTGAGAATGTTACCTTCTTCAAGTAAGAGCTTCGCACTTCGATATTGTTGATATCTACGCCATAATACGATGGCTAGCATTATTGCTAGACCTGCACCTCCATAAAGCACAATCCATTTCGATGCTACTCCAAGTCCAAAGCTTAATCCAGCTAGACCTAATGGTATCCATGTATATCGGAGTCGTTCTCGATAGAAATTGAGTGAGGCATACTGATTCATAAAGAAGAACATTAACATAATAAAGAATACGGCATATACATCGATGGTCGCTATTCTAGTCTGCGTAAAATGCATAAAGTCTACGGCAAGTAATATGATCACCCCCGTTGCATATGCAGTTTTTCGCAAAATTGCTTTTGCCATAAAGTATATGACCGGTAGCATCAACACACCAAACAGCGTACCCATAAATCTCCAACCGAATGGTCCAAAGCCAAATAGTTGTATTCCGAGAGCAATAAGTATTTTCCCTAAAGGCGGATGTGTACTTTCATAGGCTTTAATGCCTTCGATATTCTCGTAGGCAGTACGAGCATGGTACACTTCATCGAAGTAGCTACCACTTTTGTACGTATGGTGATATTGTGCTAACTGCTGCTCATCTATTAAGTGAGTTGCCTTCGAATCATTATTCGTATTTTCGATTATAGTTACTGGAGCTGGTTCTGGAGACCCTTGAACGTATATGCCTAACTCATGTAAGCGGAAGCCTAGTTGCTTAGCTGTAAGCTTTACATACGTTACATCTTGCATAATGTTTTCTTCATGCCAAGCGAATACCGCTACATGATCATGTGTTACGATAACTTCATTCGACCATTCACCTAACTCATTACCAAATGAATAACTATATTCTCCACTACCTACTCCGCCAAAGCTCGTAATTCGCTCGATTGGTTGAGAAGTCCCTAGATCTATTATGACTGACTCCCCTACTACTGTAGGTTCCCACACTGTTTTCGGAGACTTCATATCTCCTAAATTAATAAAAGCAACAACACCATAGATTATCGTAACTACAGCTACCATAATCCAGTCTTTCCGTTTCATACCGATATCGTACCAGCGACGCGGTGGTTGCATTTCTTGCTTATCCAGCACGTCAGCTGATAAGATTTCAGCAGCATGTTGCAGCTTTAATTGTGCATCACGTGCATTTATATTCAATGTTCGCCCGCGAATGTATAGATCAACCCCAATATAAAGCATATAAATAAGTAATATGATATTACCCGCTGCACTAAGAATAGCTACACCATCATTAGGAACAAACGTAGTCGTTGGACTAAATGCTAATGCATCATATAAATTCAATGTATTCGTAATGGTAAAACCATAGATCAGATGTAATAACCTGCGATCCTGGTGCTGAATGAAAGACATGATTAGCAATATGATAATGACAAACATATATCGTTCATGCATTTTAGTGACAAGAATAAATACAATCCCAATTAACGATGCTGCAATGAAATAGAGCTGCTCATGTTTTACTTTACTCCGTATACCAATCCAAACAGCATAGAACACTGCCACAACTATTCCTATATTTCCCCAAGCTCTCAACGTGATACCTAACATTTTCACATCTAGTTCGATCCAGTTATAACCAAACAATGAGTAAAGATTAAAGGCATTCAAGCTTCCGTAAGCATACGAGGACAATGTTCCCTTATAAAGCTCTATCAGCTGAATTAACCCGTCCCCTTTAATAAATAGAGGCAGAGCTAACAATAAAAATGTTCCAAAACCGCAGGCAGCACTAATCGCTACATTTTTCCAACTACGCCCATACCGTAAAGCTAATAGAACAATCGGCATAAAGATAAACGCTTGCGGCTTAATAAGTGCCGCAATGGCAAAGGTAACTGAAGCAGCAGCAATTCTTTTATCAATAAAGAACGCAATACTTATAACTAGTACTAATGCAAATATAGAATCCACTTGCCCCCACACTGCACCATCTATCAGTACTACCGGATTAAACCAATATATAAGCATTAGCCCCAATGAAATTGGCGTCGATAACTTTTTATTGGCTAATTTGAATATTAATAATGAAGCAAGGACATCTGCAATAATTGCAGGTAACTTGTAAAGAATGAGGAAACCCATGCTACCATAGACGATATTTAACAAATCACCTAACCATGCAACGATGTAAAGTACATAGATATAGCCAGGAGGATAATCGACAAAGAAATCTCCATGATAGAACTGAAGCATCCCAGCTGAATATGCATAATTTCCCCAATAGTGAAATAATGCGAGATCATTAACATAACCGCTATTCGTAGCTGCAAGCCATAATCGGAGCGCTAGTCCTATTAGAATACTCGTCCAAATAATTGTAGTCTTTTTCAATATAAACTTCTTCTCTAATAACTTACTATCACGAAACCATATTTGATGAACTGTCGCACACATGATACAAAAAAGACAAATAGCTATCAATGGTTTCAATATCGATATTTTCGGATCTGCTTCTGCTTCGGCTGCAAAGACAGGCGTAGCAAGGAATAATCCGAAACCGATTACACAAATTAACAATAAAAATCGAACCAATGAATGGCTAGTAAACCTCATTCGCAAATCAGACATCTGAATTACTCCTTTTCATCTTTTTTTGCTACATACACTATACCATGTTTTGTCATCTGACAAAAACAATAGGCGTAGGGATATGCTTTATTCAAAGAGCATTCCTACGCCTACCTTATTGTGGGTGTTCAAAAATCAAACTTTGATAACGATGTAACGCACTGTAGCTTATTCGACATCGAATATGAAGCGAACTTGGAAAGTACGGTTCGCGTGTACCAATAACGTACACCTGCGCTTACAGCTTAATCGAGGACGGAATAATACCTGCCTTTTTACATGCAGAGTAAATAATGACAACAAGCGGTCCAAGGAACACGCCTATCACGCCAACAAGTTCCAATCCTACATATAAACTAATAAGTACAGATAACGCACCAATTCCTACTGCATCACCTAAAATTTTCGGTTCTACTGTTCTTCTAAATACTGTAATAACTACGAATAGTAGTACTAAACCGATCGCCGTGAAAATATCGCCAACGAATAGACAGTATACTGCCCAAGGTACGAGTACAGAACCCGTCCCAAGTATCGGCAATATATCAACGATAATAATAAGTAATGCAATGGCAAGTGGATACTTTATATCGAGAATTAATAACCCTGCAAGAGAGATCACATATGTCATTGCACTTAAAATTATTTGAGAACGTAAAAACCCAAAAATTGATACTTTCAAGCTATCTAATACTGTCGTTACTTTATCATGAGACTCTTCGTGGAAAAATGAAATGACAGATTGTTTCAAAGTGTTAAGTCCGAAACTTAACATATATACAGCAACAATGAACACGATAAAGAAAACAAACATACTTGGCAATGCAGAAAGTGCTGACCCCAATTTTCCGGACAGGCCCATTGCTGCCTTTGTTAGCCAATCAATAATCGTTGTCATATATTTTTCAAGATTTTCAACGACTTCTGGTGGTAAATTTTCGTATGATTTTCTTAATTGAGCCAACAAGTCATTGGTCATACCGCTTAAATTTGAGAAATAACGTGGTAATTTCTCAACAAAAGCAATAACTTCATTAAGTACTTTAAGTCCAATAAGAAACATTAACCCAAGTAATCCGACCGTAAACAATGTACAGGAGATAATCGCCGCCACTAAACGCGGCATACGAAGCTTTGTCATAAATAATTTATTTAGTGGCTCTAAAAAGATTGCCACGACCAGCGCAAGTAGAAACGGAGCACCTACAGTAAACGATAAATAGAGTAAACCGAGAGCAACCGCAATAGAAAGCATCGCACGAACTGACAAAGTATCACTTCCTCACCAAATTAATCAATAATTGCCTTGCGAAGCAGGAAATTATCCTCCTTATAGTACATATCTTTCACTAACAAATTAGGACCGCTACAAGAAACAGCAGGACAATGACAATTCACACTCTTAGCTAAAGGGTGCTCTAACCATTGATCAAAGATAAGCTCAAGTGGTTCCTTGTATATACTTCCGAACGAAGGTACGTCAGAAAAATCTGTTACGAATACTTCTCCTGTAAATAAGTTGACGTTCAAACGATTACGACCATCAGGATCATTACGAACAGATACATTAGGTTCATGACTAAGGCGAGTTAGTAATTGTCTTTCTTCTGCAAGATTACTACAGTGATAAAATGGTAATGTTCCGAATAACATCCAAATCGATTGATCTCTTGTGTTAAGTAGCAACTCGATTGCTGCTCGCATCTCATCTTTCGTAATAGCGGGCAAATCTTTAGCGAATGAACTTGGATACATTGGATGAACTTCATGACGTTGACAACCCATCTCAACGATTAATTCATGTATTCGATCAATTTTCTTATGTGTACGATAATTAATCATCGATTCAGCTGAGACTAGTACGCCAGCATCACTTAAGCGTTTTGCATTATCAATCATTTGATTGTATAGCTTAGTTGCTGCCGCAAGTGGGACAGAATGACCAGCTTTTGCAAAACCAACTTCGTGAAAATCTTTTGCTTCCGTGTAATTGAATGATATATGCATAACATCAAGAAATTGTGCAATTTTTTCATAACGCTCATATGGAAGTGTCACATTGGAATTAATTTGCGAACGGATCCCTCTACTTCTAGCGTATTGAAGAAGTGGAACGATATATTCATCTACTGTTTTCTGAGCAAACGTGGGCTCTCCACCTGTAATACTAATTGTCTGAAGTTCTTTCACTTCATCAAGTCGTTTCAGCATAAGGTCCAATGGAATTTTTGCAGGCTCTTTCATTACTAATGTATCACCAACCGCGCAATGCTCACAGCGCATATTGCATAGATTGGTCACGGTCATCTCGACACTAGTGAGTCGATGTCTACCATATTTTTGTAATGAATGTATAGCCTCCCAAGGATCATTTGTCGGAGACATCGGTAATAGTAATTGATTCATTATTGTAATCGCACCTTAACCTTTTTACTTTTCTATTCATATATATTGTAAGGGTCTAGAGATATAGAAGCAAACTCAATATGTAAATTTATTTTTTCAACTCTCAACAAGAAGACCGCCTTGTATCGAGGCGGTCTTCGAGCATCCTATATTAAAATCTCATAGTAACTAATCAAGAAATTATTAATTATCTTCGGAGGCTGAATCATCTCGCAAAACTATGTATCTTCCTAAGTCTTAATAGAAATATCATCTTCATTCACTGCTATGATCATTGTACTTAAACTAGTAGACATATCGATTTCATATGGCGCACTGAGATCTTCTCCCGCTTCATTCATTAGAACACGGACGATAGGACGATGAGGATAGCTAGTATTATAATTGGTTACTACACCAAATTCACCTGTACTAAGTTTCACCGAAATGCCTACAGGGTAGATTACTACTTTATCACGAAAATGAGCTAACATCCATTGTTCATATAAAGTCCCAGAACCAGCATATAAACGTTCCATTGCATCATGAGGGAGCATCGGATTACTATATATGCGGCTCGTTGTCATTGCATCATATGAATCCACAATGCCAATCCATTTCGCATGTTCCGAAATTTCATTACATGATAAACCCCGAGGATAACCACTTCCATCTAAACGTTCATGATGTTGGAAAGCGCAATGGGCAATTGAAAGTGGGAAATTTGGTTCTTCTTTAAGTAGTTCAAACCCTTTGGTCGTATGAAGCTTCATTTCTTCATATTCTTGCTTTGTCAAAGAATGTGGCTTCTTCAATATATCAATAGCAATCTGAGTTTTCCCTATATCGTGTAGTAAAGCACCTAATCCCAGATTAATAACTTCATCGCGAGAATATCCATGACTCATTCCTAACAATGTTGTATACACGCATACATTTAATGAATGCTGGTACAAATAATGATCAACGATGCCCATGTTCATTAACATAATCATCGCATCTTTATTATCCGATAAATCGTCAATAATTAGACCCATCATTTCCTTAAGAGGTTTAGCTATAAACGGGCGCCTAATCGTTTTATGTGATGAAGCAGGAATCATCATAGAAGCAAAATTTTTACGGATTTCTTTCACCGCAATGCGGAATGTATCATCACTTATTAACGGCGAATGATCAATATCCTCTGTCCGAGGATCTTGTATATACACGTATTGCACATTACAAGCCTCTAAACGAGATATTAATCTTTCAGTCAGTTCCATATCGTCGCCAAGAAGTACGATACCGTCCTCTGAAAATATCCTTTTTGCTAGCCTCATACCTGGCCTACATTGCTTTATTGTGAGAAGACGCATACTTCCGATCCCTTCTGTATAAAACTATACTTCATTTTACTCTTTTTCATAGAATTGCTACAACATATTTTTTATAGTCCCGCTTCTACAGTTGGTCTCACTATTTTCCCATTCAATGTTGAGTTAAAGTTATGAAAAATTCCATCGATGATATTGACTTTGAATTATATTATCGAAGTTCATTAATTCTGCTTCAACAATACCTCGAATAAACTCCGGCAAATAGTATGTAACATCTCTATATCGAGCTAAACTTTTATATCCTATATTAAACGTAAACATATCTATGGTTGCTACACGATAATACTGTTCAAGTTCTAGAGGTTTACCATTAACATGTATTGAACTAATTTTGCCCATAGGTGGATTGCTACGTTGCACCTCAATCGCTAAACCATCGACTGCAAGATTTCCAAGTCGTTCACCGCGGAAGCCGTATCCTTTAATCGGTAACTGGATAAATTCATCAAGTATAGATTGCTCCAATGCTTCTTTAATATCTTTCCCTAACAAGGACATTAGACATGGATTAATAGGAGAAGGGCATATGCCATGAATCTCTCCTGCGGTCACTTCACCAATTGCCAAACCTGCTAATAGTTGTCCTGAATTGACTAATCCAATCTCAGCATCGCACCATTTGCGTAATCCCCTTGCTAATAGATTACTTAGCGGACTTTCTCTATCAATTGAAGTAGGTAGCGGTTTTGATAATATCGTTATTGGTCTCTGCAACACATCTTTTGCCTGTAAATTGTAATGAGAAATAATACTAGTAATGCTAGTCTGTTCCTCGTATGCAGCAGTAGCAATGCACTCACCATTTACAGTTAGTTCGTTCGTCATGCTGTCTAACTGAACAGTAACTTTGCCGACATGAGTTCCAAATTTTCCTGCGGCACATACAAGTGTATTGTTGATACGAACAGGTGGATCTAACAAATGATGGGTATGAGCCCCCATAATGACATCTATATTGATACATTTTTCGGCAATAATCTCATCAATCTTAATACCCAAATGAGATAAAAGTACAACAATATCAACACGGTCTCGAATATTCGCAACTTGAGTACTAATAGCTTGCAATGGTTCTTCTGTTTGCCAACCCATTTGTTCATAAAAATTGGTATAATTAGCTGTTGCTGCAACGAACCCAATTTTAATCCCGTTCTTTTCGATAATGGAGTGGGGTAACAACCAATTAGGATCCTCATGTTCCATACGATGAATATTACTGCAGACTACTTGAAAACTATTATCACCGCTATATACAGTGTTAAGTTGTTCCGCCGTAAAGGTTAGTCCTTCATTATTTCCAAGTGTGATGACATCATAACGGGTTTCATTCAGTAATGCACGATGTATATAGCCATCCGTTCCTTCTGTTTCCATTCTTGCTCGATCCATATGATCGCCTATGTCTACAGCTATTACGTTTTCCACGCCATATTGTTTACGCCCGCTATTTATAATCGTTGCGATTTTGGCACTATTTTCAAGTCTGCTATGAATATCATTACTATGATAGATCGCGATTTGCTTTAATTGTAAGTCTTTCTCCATCTCTATCACCCCACACTTCGCTTCGCATTTCGCTCTCTCTGTAATTGCTTATCATTAGTATCAACATACATTAGAAGATATTAGCCACCTATTTGAGACATTCTTCGCTCCGTTGGTACATGAGTTTGAGCAATATCCAATAACTTCTCAGCCATCTCATGATTTTGCGGCTTAATTTGCATCGCTTTATAATAAATATTACGCATCTCATCACTGTTACCTAATGCTGATTTCATGTCTAGTTCATCCATCCAATATAGACAAGGCTTAATCAGACCATCTGACGTTAAGCGCAGTCGATTACAGTTTTTGCAAAAATGATCGCTAATAGGATGAATAAGACCGAATGACCCAACCCCTCCCGAAAACTCCCAGTTTTCAGACGGACCATTTCCTTGAATCTCATTCTTTTCACTTATATTATATCCTTCATTGTGGGCGATATCTAATACGGTAGAAAGCGGCAAATAATGTTGTTTCCACCCTTCATCAGCATGCCCAATCGGCATATACTCAATAAAACGAACATGCAATGGCTGTTCATAGGCTAATTTAAGAAATTGAGCAATTTCATCTTCATTGATACCTTTTAAAAGAACACAATTCAATTTGATAGGTGAGAATCCAACCTTAGCTGCCGCTTCAATGCCTGCTAGCACTTTTTTCAAGTCACCATTTCTTGCAATGAATTTAAATCGCGTTGGATCAAGTGTATCCAAACTTATATTAACCCGATTCAAACCAGCTTTTCGTAATTTTTCTGCCTGAGATTCAAGATATATACCATTGGTTGTTAACGCAATGTCTTCAATCTGAGGAATTGCTGAAAGTTGACCAATTAATTCATATAAATTAGGTCGAATTAATGGTTCTCCACCAGTTATTCTTAATTTTTTTATACCTAATGAAGCTCCTACTTTAACAATTTCAACGATATCATCATAAGAAAGTAAAGATTCAGAAGCTGCAAACTGAACACCTTCCTCAGGCATACAGTACAAGCACCGTAAATTACAACGATCTGTAACAGAAATCCTCAAATAATCGTGTAATCTTCCGTATCTGTCTTCAAGTAATTGCATGCTGTCACTCCCTTCTCTACTGCTTATAGCATAACATTTTTAAAACGATTATGGTATGCTATTAGATGTAGTTCAAAATAGCAAACTTTGATAACGAAGTAACACTGTTGGCGTAATCAACATCGAATATAAAGAGGTAATAATATGACATATAGTTGGAAATTCAAGCTTTTTGCAGGGTTAACTGAACGATTTGGAAGTACTGTTCTCGAAGTCTCCCTCGAGCAATCTTCCTATACAACCGTACAATTGAAACAACGACTTTGCGAATCTTTTCCGCAACAAGCGGCGTCACTTTCAAGCTGTTATATCGCGGCTAATATGCAGTATTGCATCGATGAACAAATCATTATGATGGATCAAGAACTAGCTTTACTTCCCCCTGTCTCTGGTGGAGAGCGAGGCAATGATTCAAAGCCACAAGACGAAGCTAGCATCTCGAAATTTGTCATTACGAATGATTCGATTAATACCGAATCGGTGATGAATAAAGTCATTACTCCAGCATATGGAGCAACACTTCTCTTCGTCGGGACAACCCGAGAATTTACTGGAGAGATGAGAACGATAAGCTTAGACTATGAATGTTATGAGCCAATGGCGATTGCTACTATGCAACAGATTGGTCAAGAAATTGCAGAACGTTGGCATGGTGCAGATTGCGCAATTACTCATCGTATTGGTTCTGTTGGATTAGCTGAAATTAGCGTTGTAATCGCAGTCGCTACTGCACATCGAGATGATTGTTATGAAGCAAGTCGCTATGCGATTGAAAGACTAAAACAAATTGTACCGATTTGGAAGAAAGAGATTTGGGAAGATGGCTTCGAGTGGAAGGGGCATCAGCAAGGGCCATGGAAACCTACAGAAAATCTTAACCGATAAGTAAATACATTCCCTTAAATCCATGTTAGGAGCAATCAAAGTGAACGACCAAGTAACAACCAATAATTTATCACGTTATTCTAAACAGTTGAAAATTTCACATATCGGCGCAACTGGTCAAACAAAATTGCATAAAGCAAGATGTGCAATTGTTGGTTTAGGTGCGTTAGGATCCGTTATAGCCGAACAGCTAGCAAGAGCTGGAATCGGCTATTTACGCTTAATTGATCGTGATTTTGTAGAAATTAGTAATTTGCAACGACAAATCATGTATACTGAGACAGATGCTATCCAATTTTTCCCAAAGGCAACTGCAGCAGCTCAGCATCTACAAGCTATTAATTCGAACATAGAAATTGAACCGATTATTGCTGACCTTTCTGCTATTAACATTGAGGAGTATCTTGATGGGATCGATATCATTATAGATGGTAGTGATAATTTTTCTGTACGTTATCTCATTAATGAATATTCAATTGCACATGAAATCCCATGGGTATATGGCGCAGTCGTAGGTACAAGTGGTTCGACCGCTACGTTTATACCTAAGAAGACGCCTTGTTATCGATGTTTATTCCCTAAAAAACCTACATTAGGTGCAGTTGAAACTTGTGATACTGCCGGAGTACTAAGTCCAATCGTACATATGATAGCCTCTATCCAAGTGACAGAAGTTATCAAATATTGTAGTCATAATTTAGCTGCTCTTCATCAATCATTACTTCAACTCGATTGTTGGACTAATGATCAATTAAAATTAAATATCGCACATGCTAAAAAAACGGATTGCCCTGTTTGCGTACATCAGCATTTTGAGAATCTTCAGCATAATGAGCCTAATGTGTACAGTTCCTCATTATGTGGTAGAGATGCTGTTCAAGTAACACTTCCCGCTTCATCAAATATTACGTTAGATCAACTTGAAGAATATTATGATGAACATTACAAACTAAAACGAAATGCTTACTTGCTCAAATTATTTTATGATGATCAACTTACCATCGTTTTCTTTCCTGATGGGCGTGCAATTGTGCAGGGAACCGACAATATCGTAAGAGCAGAGGCAATAATCGCACATATTGTCAAATTATAGTGATTATTGATAGATGTTTGGAATTTCTCACATTGAAAGCCATTACAATTTTTGATAATATTGGACTTGAGGCCAATTAGTAAATTAGCATAATTTTCAAACAGCATGTACATTTTTAAATGAGGTGGATTATGAGAATTCATGTAACAGACATTGTAGATGGCGATGTTCTGAAAGACGATGTATTTAACAGCTATGGGCTTCATATATTATCAAAAAAAGCAGTTCTCTATTCTGCAGAAATTAGTAAACTTTTACAGCATCAAATTGATTACATAGAGATTTTAGAAAGAAGCGGCATAATTAGTAATAGTCTTGAAGACTTTGATCAACTAGAAAGAACACTAGAATCTACAGTTACTCCAAGGTGGGTTCCTCAAGTTAAACCTATCTATGATGCGGTTGTTAATAACATTCAAGAATTGTTTCATATTGCTAGGATAGAGAATGCGATTGATACTGAGGCTGCTGCAGCTACTTTTAATCCACTACTTCAAAATTTACACTTAGAACGTGACGTCGTTTCATTGTTACTACTACTTAATAATCAAGACAGCTACACATACCAACATTCCGTTCAAGTTGGAATGCTTTCCTATTATTTGGCTAATTGGATGGGATTGTCCAAAGAAGAATCTACAACAGCAGGAAATGCAGGGTTTTTACATGATATCGGCAAATGTAAACTTGATGATTCCGTATTGAATAAACCTGGAAAATTGACTGCTGAGGAATTTGAGGAGATCAAACGTCACACCATATATGGTTATGAAATCATTATGAACTCACATGCTGATGAGGAATTAGCTATTGGTGCCTTGCAACATCATGAAAGAATTAATGGCACAGGCTATCCTCACGGTGTTAAAGACCAAGAAATATCACAAATTGGGCGCATTATTGCTGTGGCTGATATATACAGCGCAATGATTTCTTCACGAGTTTATCAGAAAGAACGAGACCTATTATTCGTACTAAAAGAATTATATCGTCTTAGCTTTTCAGAGTTAGATCCTGTTATCACCCATACTTTTATTCAACATATGATACCTAACTTTATTGGAAAGAGAATTAAGTTGAATGATGGTCGCACAGGATCTATTATTATGACTCATCCAACTGAATTTTTCAGTCCACTTATTAAAATTGGTCATGAATTTATAGACTTAACAACAGAACGCACACTAGAAATTACACATGTTTACTTCTAATATTTTTTGGGATTTTAATAGTAAATTACTCCATAGTAGGGAAATATAATTAGTATAAGGATGTCTCTTTTAAAAATGAGACATCCTTTTTTATGTTTTATGTTTCAATTTCTTTCGTTGGAGAGATCTCAATTACAAGGACATTTTGTTCAAACAGTAGAAATTATTTGTATTTTTCTTTACTAATTCCTAATTTTTTCATGGATCACCATATTATTTTGAAAGTTGCTCGTAACATTTGATATTTAATAAGTAACAGTATAAAATTTCTACATATGTTTAAAAAGATTGGGGTTTATTATGAAAAGTGTATGGTTCAGGAAAAAACCTGTTGGAGAATTATTAAACAACCACAATGGTGTTAAGCTAACAAAAACATTAGGACCATTTGATCTCATTATGCTTGGGGTTGGAGCCATTATTGGAACAGGTATATTCATTCTTCCTGGCACAGTAGCTGCCAGTCATTCTGGACCAGCTATTGTCTATTCGTTTATTTTGGCCGCTATTGTCTGTGCATTCGCAGGAATGTGTTATTCAGAATTTGCATCAGCAATTCCTGTTGCCGGTAGTGCGTATACTTACGGATATGTTGTTTTTGGAGAATTAATTGCATGGTTAGTTGGATGGGCATTGCTATTAGAGTACGGTCTAGCTGTCGCTTCAGTTGCTACGGGTTGGTCATCTTATCTAAATTCATTGCTAGCCGGGTTTAATCTCGCGATCCCACAAGCCATATCTGGACCTTGGAATCCTGCTAATGGAACATATATTAACGTGCCAGCTGTCGCTATCGTATTAGTAATTGCGGCGTTATTAACGATTGGTATTCGAGAGTCCACAAAAATTAATACGATAATGGTTTTCGTGAAAGTAGGAGTTATTCTCTTATTTATTGGGGTAGGTATTTTTTATGTGCAGCCTGTCAATTGGCAACCATTTATGCCTTTCGGGGTAAGTGGCGTATTAACTGGTACTTCACTTGTTATTTTCGCTTATCTTGGATTTGATGCTGTCTCATCCGCTGCTGAAGAAGTAATAAACCCTCGTCGTAATATGCCTATTGGTATTATTGGTTCGTTAGTTATTTGTTCTCTACTTTACGTAACAGTTTCACTTGTTTTAACCGGTATTGTCCCATATACCAACCTTAATGTAACTGATCCTGTAAGTTTTGCGTTGCAAGTCATTCATCAAGATTGGGTCGCAGGTATTATTTCTTTAGGTGCTGTTGTAGGGATGATGACCGTCATTCTTGTCATGTTGTATGGTGGCACTAGAGTTCTATATGCTTTGGGACGCGATGGATTGCTACCAAAAAGTATGTATGAGCTTAATAAAAAATATAAAACACCAATTAAAAACACTTGGATTTTCTCTATACTTGTAGCTTTGTGTGCTGGTTTCATTCCGTTATCTGAACTAGCTGAATTAGTAAGCACTGGAACTTTAGTAGCCTTTATCATCGTGTCCATAGGTGTTATTTACTTAAGAAAAGATAAGAACATACCTTCAGGTGGATTCAAAGTACCGCTCTTTCCATTTGTTCCGATTGCTTCTTTCTTACTAAGTCTATTTTTAATTTTCCAACTATCTGTTCATACATGGATTGCATGTGGCATCTGGTTCATCATCGGATTACTCATCTACTTGTTTTACGGTAGTAAACATAGTCTAATGAACAAAAAATAGAAAATGGTGTCTCTATTGTCTGTTATTCAGATAATGAGACACCATTTTAAGTATAAACCTCTGTTATTCATCCAATTAAACAAATTTACTCTTGATACATATTGTCCAAATAAACTTTAAACCAGCTTTCAAGTCGACTGCTCTCTATTCTGAACCCTTTGTCTGTATCATTGGGATGAAGTTCGATCCCTCCTGATGGACCAAAAAACTCTATATGAACCTCAGTCCTATCATTAAATTTCAAAGTCCCATAACCACTGGATCCATATGAATTGGGTATATCGAATGGAATTAATTCCGCTTCACGAATTAGTGCAATAACTTCACTTAATTCAACATCCGTTAATTTTTTTGCTGGGGATACGGGAATTGAGATTGCACTAATTTCTCCCGCTTCTACTCGTTGTTGAAATCGCTCTGCCCATCGCCCTTCACTACCACCTGTAAATAACGTCGCACAGGATGATACAATCATTATAAAACCAATCACAACTAAAACAACACCCGAAATTCGATTCCAAGCAAGTGCTGCATCACTAGGTTCTGCATCCCTCAGCTTCCATCCAATTGACAGATACCACGCAGTCTGAGGTGAGAAGAAGGCTATTAATCCACCAATTAAAAATAAAAAACCAATCAAACCATTCATCATGTTCCCTCCTCTGTCTCTTCATAGTCTTATACGCTAAAATTTTACAATTGTTTCAACACCTCAGATAGGGCTAATTAAATGAACACAAAAAATGATTCAGAACAACTCATTCCAAGTTGTTCTGAATCACCTTTTGTTATCGATCTGAGATAACACCAATTGGAGTCATATTTTGCTTAAAGTCAAATAGTAAGCATTTCATTAGTAATTCCTTGAGTGTACAGATACATCTCTTGGTAATATCCTTCGAGTTGCATTAATTCCGAATGCGATCCTTCTTCTACGATCGCTCCTTGTCTCATAACAATAATTCGATCAGCACCCA